>Ga0163144_10000187_pt1 | contig 145023 bp, 102 predicted proteins | sample OliLak19BULKMAT1_FD_123175 | JGI IMG/M metagenome (GOLD analysis project Ga0163144, IMG submission 123175) | Freshwater microbial mat bacterial communities from Lake Vanda, McMurdo Dry Valleys, Antarctica - Oligotrophic Lake LV.19.BULKMAT1 | ecosystem: Environmental > Aquatic > Freshwater >...
ACAACAACAACAACAACAACAACAACAACAAGAGCTGCCGAAGTTCTCGGGTAAAACTATCAACAGCTTGCCCATGTTTGAAGCTAAGGACCTGCGCAGCGCCTCCCAATCAGTTTCTACAAGCGATACACCATCAGATCCATTCGATTTTAGTCAGTTCAAATTCTCGTTCCAAACACCTGAACTCATCCCCGGGATAATTCTTAGTTCCACCAACGAAGAAACTAAAAAAGTCGAGAAAGATCCGTCGGCGTTCGATCTAAAAACCGAATACTACGCCGACAAACCGACGAAGACACCTTCGAAGAGCGCCAACACACGCGCCAACCGCAAGAAGAATCGCAAGAAAAAGAAATAGCACAAAGCTTACGAAGTTTTTTTCCCTGAAACATAAACACCCAAATAACCGTTCTAGCCATCAAAGCAAGATCGGTTATTTTTAGAAGCGCACGCGTTCAAAAGATACGCAGGCGTGGTTCCAAACGGCACAAGCCGAAAACTCACGACTGAGTGAAACTCCATCGCATAACGCGGTCGCGTTTGCCAACCAAACAGTTTTAGCTAAGAACTCTAGAAGGCAACATCCCTGATTTCAGCATCGCACATCGAGCAGCACCAAGGAGCGCAGTCTTGTTATTCATGATGATCTTCACCGGCATCCGTTCCAAAATCGATCGCATTCTTCCTTTGTTGAAGAACGATTCGAGGAAACGCGACTCTTGCATTTTGCTGCAGATCTTTGGAGCGATGCCACCACCGATGAAGACACCACCAAATGCCATAAATTTCAAAGCGGCGTTGCCGGCTTCGGCACCATAGATGTCGATGAACATGTCGAGAGCTTTGACGCAGATGTCCGCTTTTTCTTCGATCGCGAATCTGGAAATTGCTGCGGCAGGATCGTCGACAGCCGCAAGTCCGTCGGCAATCCATTCAGGTTCAGGATAACGATTAGTATCGCGCAAGAACGAATAAATCGCATACAGACCCATTCCGGAGAGCACACGTTCATAACTTACGTGATGGTGATCGCGACGCAAATATTTGAACAACTCAATTTCTTCATCCGTTCGCGGCGCAAAATCCGTATGTCCGCCTTCGCATGCAAACGGAATATAACCGTCACCGTTCCAAAACAAACCAGCCTCACCAAGTCCTGTGCCTGCTGATACCACGCATGCGTTTCCAAAAATCCCAGGCTCGCCTTCGTGCAACACGGTGAACTCATCTTCTCTCAGGTGAGTGATACCATGAGCATTTCCTTCCAGGTCGTTAATCAACCAGATTTTTTCGAAACCCAGTAAACGAGCGGCTTCGTCAGCATCGACCACCCAGGGCAAGTTGGTGGTTTTGCATCGATTGTTGATCACCGGACCAGCGATACTGAAACAAGCGTATTCGATTTTTACATCGTGCTTATCTAAAAATGATTGCACTAAACTCTCGAGGTCCGGGAATTCCTGACTGGAGAATTGCTCCTGCATCATCGGAGTGAATTTTTGATCCTTCGCGTGGAAAACACCAAGATGTGTTTTGGTACCGCCAATATCGCCAGCCAGAATCATAATGTGTTTCCTCTAGTGAATGTATCTCGGGGTTTCTTAAATGCTTAAAACACTTCCTACGACAGTGATTCAGCCACAGCGCGCGTGAGAACTTTGAGTGCCTCTTGGACGTTGCCGGTCAGATGTACACGAAGCAATCGGCGTTCTCTTTCTGACAGCACGGTCAGATCGCCCTGCGCTTGAGCGTCGACAACGATGCCGAAACTATATTTATGTCCGGGGACAGCAACGTCTTCTTCGTGATCGCTTGTGATTTGCAAAAATACGCCGCTGTTTGGTCCGCCTTTATAAGCTTGTCCGGTCGAATGCAAGAAGCGTGGACCAAAGCCGAGGCAGGTAGCCACTTTGCGCGAATCGCGCACGGCGTGCCGGATGTTTTGCAACATGCGCTCGTTCTCTTCATTCATATGAAGGTAAGCGAGCACCGCGAAGTAATCACCTTCTCCAATTCGATCGAGATGTGATTTGATTACAGCGCTGAGTTTTTTCTCGGCGATGTCGAAATCTTTGAGGTTTCGTTCGTCGGTGAAAAACTTGAGGGAATGATCTTCGAAGAATGGCTTCTCAGCTGGCAAAACACCGGTCTTCTCATACGCTTCGGTCAAAGCTTTGGTTGCAATTTTGCTAGCTTCCACATCTGGCTGGTTAAACGGATTGATACCGAGGATGCTACCAGCAACTGCAGTGGCAATTTCCCAGCGGAAGAATTCTTCGCCGAGTGCCATTTTGTCTTCTAGGGTGATTCTGATTACAGGATGACCGTTGCCTTCCAGGGAAGTAAGCGCCTCTTCCTGCATTTTGTCAGCCTCGCCTGCGACGCTCAGGTAGACGAAAATTCTGTCGCTGCCATAAGCATGAGGTGAGCCGAGCAGCTCGCGATCGAGAGGAATGATCGATTTCCCTTCTTTTCCGGTGGACTCGGCAATCAACTGTTCAAGCCAGGCTCCGACGTCGGAGATGCTCGATGAAGTGAAGATTGTTAGTTTGTCAAAACCATGAACAGCAGCGGTACCAAGGATGATACCGAGCATGACGCCAGGGTTTTCTTCGACTGAATCGGTTTTCTTACAGGCTTCCACCATGTCGCTGGTCCGGTTTAAAAACTCGCGCACATCCAGACCCATCACCGCCGACGGTATCATACCGAAATCGGACAGAGCGGAATAACGACCGCCGATCGATGGCTTACCATAATAGATTTCGCGGAATCCTTCTTGCTTAGCAAAGGCTTCCAGTTTCGAATTCGGGTCAGTAACAGCGATAAAGTGATATCCCACTTTGTCTTCGCCGACTTCTTCTTTGACGAGGTTGAGGAAGTATTCCATGAAGATGTTTGGTTCCAGTGTGGAGCCGGATTTGCTCGAAACGATAAACAACGTTTCTTTCAAATTGAGTAATTTTGTTTTCGCCAAAATCTGTTCAGGATTTGTTGAATCGAGAATCGTTAACTCAGGGAAATCTTTTCCACGAGTGAACGTCATACTCATAACTTCCGGACACAGACTCGATCCACCCATTCCAAGAACGACGGCCGCTTCAAACCCGCTTTCTTTTACTTCAGCAGCAAGGTGATCGAATTTGTCGGCTTGTTTGATTTGTTCATCAACGATATCAAGCCATTCCATCCACTTATCTTCGTCGTCACCGGTCCACAACGACGCGTCTTTGTTCCAGAGTTTTTCGGTGTTACCTTCTTTTTGCCACTCGGCTGCTGCGCTTTCCACTTCTTTGGAAAGCTCGGCGGGCAGCTTGAAACTCATGGTGTCAATCTTTGCAGGCAGATGCGATTTGCGTTCCTTATCGACTGCGCCGAGCAATTTTTTAAATGCCACGGCGAACGATTCAACGCCTTCTTCAAGGAGTTTGTCGGTGACTTCCTTCATCGAGATCTCATAACGTTCCAGTTGCTCCAAAACATTCGTGGACTCGTCGAGCCGCTTCTCAAGCGTTTCTTCCGGGATGCCGTGGTCACGGAATGCTTCCAGCGTCGGCAACGGCAGAGTGTTAACCGTTTCATTTCCAATCAATTCATCAACATACAAACAATCTTTGTACGATGGATCCTTTGTGCTGGTGCTAGCCCAGAGCAAACGTTGCGGACGCGCACCATGCGAAGCGAGCGTTTTCCAGCGCTCCGACGTGTAGATTTCTCTGTAAAACTGATATGCCATTTTTGCGTTGGCGATTGCCGCTTTACCGAGCAAGGCTTGGAATCGAGTTTTCTCGCGTTCGTCGTCGGAGACTTTGATTTTGTCTTTGAGGAGCGAATCGATCAGCCCATCGATTCTGCTGACGAAGAAGCTCGCCACCGAAGCGATGCCGCCCAGATCTTTGCCGCCTTTCTCGAGGCACTCTTCCAGACCGGAGATGTAAGCCTCGGCCACTTCCTTATAGGCGTCGGTTGCGAACAACAATGTGACGTTGATGTTCAAACCCTCTGCAATCAAGCGTTTGACGGCAGGAATACCTTCGGGTGTGCCGGGCACCTTGACCATGAGATTGGCGCGATCAACGGCTTTCCATAGTCTCAGAGCTTCAGAAACGGTAGCCTCGGTATCGGAGGCGAGCAGAGGCGATACTTCCATGCTGACGTAGCCGTCGCGACCGGCGGTTTCTTCGTAAACCCCTTTCAGTACGTCGCAGGCTTCCTGGATGTCCTGGATGGCGAGGCGCTCGTAGATGCCGTTTGCATCGAGGCTGCGGTCCTGGCTCAGTTCTAAAATCTGGTCTTTGTAGTCGTCGCTGCCGCCGATCGCCTTTTCGAAGATGGAGGGGTTGGACGTGACGCCCCGCAATCCATCCTCGTCGACTAATTTCCTTAAATCTCCGGAACGTACAAAACTTCGGCGAATGAAGTCGAGCCAGATCGATTGACCCTGTTTGTTTAGTTGTTTCAAACGATTGGTCTCTTGTTTGGTGGTCGTCATGATGCAACGTTCTCCGAAATAAGTTACGCATCCAGGCTGTGACGGCAATGACAGTCGTCCCACCCCCAGACCGTCAGAAAAACTGACATTAAATCTGACTGTGGACCTGAACCAAATACAGCTACAAAAGATATCAGATCTGACCTCCAATCCGCACATATAAGGGAGTTTCAAGGGCGAAAAAAGTCCTTCGGGAAGCTGGCTTCGCTTGACGACCATTTTGCTATTATCCTTTTGACTGCGTCAAATGAGGATATAAAGCCGTGCGAATATTATTGGCTGAAGACGACCAAATGTTATCCAAAGGAATCCACCTGGCCTTGTCACAGAACGGTTATCTGGTAGATCAGGTCAAAACGGGACCCGACGCTGACAACGCTCTAACGGTTACGCCGTACGACCTCGTCATCCTTGACCTGGGCTTGCCTGACCTGGATGGTCTGGAAGTGCTGACTCGGCTGCGCCAGAGAGGTCAACCGACCCCGGTCGTCATCCTGACCGCCAGAGATGGCGTCAAGGATCGAATCACCGGGCTCGACCTGGGTGCCAATGATTACATGACTAAGCCTTTTCACCTTGATGAACTGGAAGCTCGCATCAGAGCTCTGCTTCGCAAGGGAAACTGGAGCAACCAAACCGATATCAAATACAACGGATTTGCTTATGACATTGTAGGCCGACGCCTCGCTGTTCATGGACAACCCGTCGACCTTTCGGCCAGAGAAGTTGCAGTTTTGGAACTGCTCCTGCAAAAGGTCGGAAAAGTTGTGAATAAACAACAGATTACGGAACACCTCTCGAACTGGGAGAGTTCCATCAGCTTCAACGCGATCGAAATTATCGTTCACCGCTTGAGGAAAAAATTGGAAGGGTCTGGCATCAACATCAGAACGATCCGCGGATTGGGATATATTCTCGAACCCCCGGCAACAGCAACAGGGACAGCGACAGCACCAGAGACAGCACCAGAGACAGCGACAGTGACGCCCCAACCTGAACAATGAGGAATTCGATTCGTCGGCAGATGCAAGTCTGGCTGATGATTCCACTGCTGATACTACTGATAGTGTCAGCAGTGGGTTCCTATGTGCTCTCAATGTATTTGTCGAGAGAAGCTTACGACCAAGCCCTACTTAATTCAGCCGACTCGATTGCGAGCCGGCTGATTGATGATAATGGAAAGATTTCGCTGCGGCGATTGCCGCGAAGAGTACGCGCGCTATTAACGCACGATGACAAAGATCAGTTCATCTACGAAATCTACACCGAAGATGGCAGGCTGATTTCAAAAGATCAAGGATTACCAAAACCGCCGCGTCTCATTGGATCAGGAGAGCCGGCGGTTTTAAGTTTTGAACTCATTGGTGACGATGTCTATCGAGTGGCGGTCACCCGAGGCAGCCTGCCTGACTCAGAATTGGGTCACGTTATTATCCAGGCAGGCGAAACTTTAAACTCACGAAAAGAATATCGAAGGAAATTACTTCTCGGTATCGTGGTACCGCAGATGATACTGCTGTCGCTTGCGGTTATCGCAATTTGGGTCAGTATTGAAAAAGGCCTCAAGCCCTTAAAAACAATTTCAGAAGTGGTAAGACGCAGATCGCCAACCGATCTTTCTCCAATCGAAGGCGACGATGCGCCCGATGAAGTACGAACATTCCTCACCGCGTTAAACGGTCTGTTCTTGCGGGTTCACGAGGATATGGAAAAGCAGCATCGCTTTGCCGCTAATGCCGCGCACCAACTGAGAACTCCGCTAGCGGGATTGAAAACTTACCTCGAGATCATGGAAAAAAATTCTAAAGATCCCGAATTTACAAAAATGCTTCATCAAATGAATGATGGTTGCGACCGTTTGATTAGAACAGTGCAACAGTTGCTCAGTTTGTCTCGGGCTGAACAAGGAGAAGTTTTAAGAACTTACGAGATGGTGGATTTAAACCTTATCGTTGAAGAAGCACTCACCGACGTCGTTCCCGAGTCTTTGAAACGCAATATCGAACTTGATCTCGATACTCAAGATGAGCCTGTAAAAGTCCTCGGTAATGCGGTTAGCTTGAAAGAGCTAACGATGAATTTGTTGGAAAATGCAATCAAGTACAACACCGAAGGCGGTCATGTGAGCGTCAGTGTCACCAATGGCGACAATGTTCAATTGGTCGTAGAAGATGATGGATTGGGCATCCCGGAAGCAGAGCGAGCGAAAGTCTTCGAACGATTCTATCGAGTTTCGATGAAGAGCAATTTAGAAATTAACGGCAGCGGTCTTGGTCTTTCGATCGTTAGTGAGATTGCCAGATTGCACAACGCGACAGTCACGATTGATTCAGGAAAGAATTCAAAAGGCACGAAGTTTACTGTAACCTTCCCTGCGGAACTGCCGGTCGCAGCCACAGCTCCGCAAAAATTGAGCAAGCTTTAGCCTGAAGTGACATCACTCAAGCGTGGCCTATGAATCGCAACGCGTTGCATCACTTATTTGTGTGTGCTTGTTCTGCTTGATCGCTTAACATTGCCGGAGCGCAGGAACCGACTGGCGGGCTATTTGGTTTTGACACCAGGCACAGGAACTCTTCACCAGTGACGGGATGATAGAAGCGGCGCTCTTTGGTGCCATCAGGATTTTGAACATCGCGTTTGGTTTCGACACCAGTCTTTGGATCGAACGATCCTAAGACCGCCAGGCGGCCGTATTGAGTATTTCGGTAGTTCTGCTCTTAATTTCCGAAATCTCTTTGGCGACCGATTCTTGCCGATGGCGAACCGTCTCAAGTTTTTTCCAAACTGAAACAGGTAAATTCTTAGGATTCATCTCATGGAACCGCGAGAATTTTTGATACTGCTTTTCCAATTCAGTCTCAAACTCATCAAGCCAGTCAAACAGCAAACGATCAGGGATTTCGCGCTGCTTCAGCAGCTCTTCTACATTTGCTGGAATGGCAATGTCGTCGCCGGGAGTGTAGTTGAGTTCCAAGAAAATTTCAGCGAGACCTTCAAGATTAGTGCCGTGCATGCCGCCGAAGCGCAGCAAGTTTTCGTTAATTTCCCTGGCGTAGAAGTTTTTGCTGAGTTCCATCATTGCAGTGGTTCCGAGCAATTCCATTCTATAAATTTGACCGAGTTTGATGAGTATCAGAGTATTCAACGGAGGGTTACCTCTAAAAATTCAGTTTTCTAGAAAATCAGCTCATCGGGTTCGTTTTGGACTAAGTACGTCAACAATAGAACGAATCCGGCAGTTATAAAGTTCATAGCATTTAAAAGTTTTCCGACGCTTGCAACAAGTCCTTGTCTGACAGAATTAATAAAGTGTCTGCGCAAACGAGCCCTGGCATCCCTATCCGAACTCACATAGTCAAAAATTCCAAAGCACGGATTGCTGAGTGATCTAAACGAAGGCTCTTGCGCCAGAGTTTACTTATCGAGTTAAACTGACAGTAGTGAAATAACGAGGGACCTAAAGTGAACAAACCGGTGCTTACCTTGCTGATAGCGACGTTCTCTTTGTTGATCGTGTCACCGAGCGCTCATAGTGCCGGTCCTGCAACATCGACAAAGCCAGCGAAAACTGAACGCGCGATGTTCGCTGCGGGCTGCTTTTGGAAGACGCAGTATATTTTCAGCAAAACACCAGGTGTCACCAAAACTGTAGTTGGATACACCGGTGGTGCCAAAACCGATCCTACCTATAAAGAAGTTTGCGCTGATGGCACTGGCCATGCCGAGACCGCGCTAGTCGAGTTCGATCCGACTAAAACCAATTTCAACAAACTGCTTGAAGTTTTTTTCAGCCATCATGATCCGACCACACTTAATCGACAAGGTCCGGACAGTGGAACTCAATATAGATCCGCAATCTTTTATACATCGCCGGAACAGCAACTGGAAGCAACTAAGTACAAACAAAAATTAGCCAGCGAACATAAGTTTTCGAACACGATAGTGACTGAGATTAAGCCTGCGGGCAAGTTTTATCCTGCCGAAGATTATCATCAAGACTATTATGTAAAACACGGCAAAGCGTGTTTTTAGGTCTGCCACCGCTGGTAGTGCCTGGTTAAACATGATTGGAAGTGCGATGGAATTCACAATGCTCGCACTAAATTTTTCGGTTTGCGTACCCTTTGAATCTCGTCAATGAACGGAGCGATCGCAAGCGCACTGTTTGTCACCGAAAGGCCCGTCACAATTCACCTTGATAGCCTCAATTCAGATTGAATATTGGATACAAGTCACAAAAGATTCACCTGATTTCGCTACACTTCTGAGCGGGTCACAGGTGCTTCAGGAAACCAGGCAGCAGCAACAAACATGTCGTTTTCGGAAAATCAGGAACCGCAACCTCAAGGGGACATTGCCGATTTACTATCGACGCACAGTTCCACAGATAAAGAAGGCGGCAGCACTCAGGCACCGTCACCGCCCGCGAAGTCGACGATTCACGACTCGCTGCTCAACTGGTGGATGGCGGCCGGCATAGTTGGAGCCGACATCGGCACCTCGGTGTTCTACAGCACCGGCGTCATCATGCCTTACGTGGGTTTTGCCGCGCCCTTAGTAATTCTTTTCGTTTGCCTGATGATGTGGTTTTTCAAGAGCACATACGAAGAAGGCTGCTCTGTCAGCCCCTTCAACGGCGGCGCTTACATCATGGTCTTGCAAACCGTCGGCAGGCGCCTTGCCATGATCGTCGGCGCGCTGACGATTTTGTCATATCTTGCCACAGCAGCGGTGAGCGCCTTATCCGGAGCCTATTATCTCGATTCCTTCGACAATTTAATGGACTGGACAACGAGCAATATTCTGGTTGTGGCTATCATTCCAGTCGTTCTGTTCGGGCTGGCAAATATCAAGGGCATGAAAGAACCGGCGTTTCTTGTGTTCTTAGTCGCCCTTGGACACTTTATTCTTCTGCTCTATCTGGACATAAACGGTCTGATTATGGCGATCCAGAGAAACGCGGATTTCACCATCGTCTTTAGGGATTTGCCGACAATCAGTCCTGCCAACCTTCTTCACGGTTGTGCTGCGGCATTTCTTGGTATAACCGGCTTTGAATCCGCCGCTCAAATTGTCGAACAACTGAAAACGCCGACGTGGCGGACATTGAAGAAGGTTTACTTATCGATCGTGCTCCTCGTCGGTATCACCGCGCCAATGACGTCTTATCTGGTTTTAGTTCTTCTCAACCAAGAGCAATTGATCCAGTACAAGGATAATTTGCTGTCCGGGCTGGCGTATGTAGAGGGCGGTCAGACGTTGCTCAAAATTCTGGTATTCGATGCCTGCCTCACACTTTTCTGCGCCGTCAACACCGCTTATGTAGGCTGTATCGGTTTGTGCACCACAATGGCGAAACAAGGAAATCTGCCCGGATTTTTCCTGCGGCGCTGGGACCACAAGGTGCCGGCGTTACAAGGCTATCCATACATTGTTCTAACATTTATGCTTGTAACGATATTCCTGATCTGCGTACTGCCTGGCAACGTAGAGGATCTTGGGCAGGTCTATGGCATGGCCTTCCTGGCTGTAATGGCTTCGTTCTGTGTAGGCGTCATTATGTTGCGTTTTCGGATGCCGCTCAAAGTGGCGAGATCGCCCTACAAGACTAGGTTTACGTTTCACTTCAAAGGCGTCGACATACCGATTCCTCCTCTAATAGGGCTCATTGTCCTGAGTACCGCCGAATTGGTTCTAATTGTTTCAGCACACGATGCGCGTCCACTCGGTATTCAGACGCTATTAGCGATCCTTATGGTCATGTGTTTCTATCGTCTCGGTCTTCTGGAAAGCCGATTGCGCCAGCTTCCCGACCTGCGCCTCGGTTTGGGTAAATTCACAAACGAGGCTGAGCTCCCAAATAATCTTCCGACCTATGTTTTGTGCACAGCCGGGGCCAAAGCGAGAAACCTCGCACATTCACTGATTCGGCTGCTTGAACGCGAGGAGCCCGGTCCCAAAGAGATCATTCTGTATCACGCCGAGGAAGAGTCAGCGCGGCGCGGCATCATGTACGAGCTTCTGCAACGGGTAGTTTCCCAGCAGATAGCTCCCAGTTTCCGCCACCATGACATGATTCTGACCGTAAAAATTCTTCCGGAGAGTCTGGTCGAGGGTCTGATCTACATAAAGCGCGCGCATCCGTTCATGAAGGTATTTATCGGAACCGGCACCGACCCAGAACTCGCCGATAAGTACACACAGGAGTTAGAGAACAATCTGGGTGTTCCAGTAATAAATATTGGGCATATCCTTATGGAACAGACCCCGACGTTTGCAAGACCTGAAGGGTAGGCTGTTTCGCGTTAGTGTCGGGCAATTCCATAGAACTGTAGAAAAAAAATGACTGTACTTGAGAGGACCATTGTTTTTCCCACCGATCACTCGCTTGGTGGTCTTTACCTTATTTATCAGGAAAGCGACCAGAGCAAATGGTGGGAGCGTCAGATTGGCGAAGCGTATGGCGAGGTTAGCGTGCCGTTCGCCGGTTATCTGCATCTGCTTGTCTCACCGACTTGCGATTTGTCTAATTTCAGCGTACTGAACCCAAGCGATCTGGCATCGCTCGATTTCCGCCAGAGGCTGGTGACCGACCTCGAGTTGTCCTTCGTGCAGGGGCTCAACGGGCTGCGTTATCTCACTTTGCCGAAGAGTCCGATTTCCGATCGCGGCTTGATGTATCTGGTCAATCTCAAAAATTTGCACACCCTGGACCTGGGCGGCACCGCGATTACCGACACCGGGCTTGAGTATTTGCACCACATGCGTGGTCTGCGTAATCTCTATCTCGACGGCACCAATGTCACCGAGGTTGGTATCAACGAATTGGTGCGCGCGTTGCCTCGCTGCCAGGTGATCTCGCGAAAACTTCGCACGATTCGTTTTCCTGATGATCGTTCGGTTGGAAACGTTTGGATTGCTGAAGCGGCTGATGATGGCTCACGAACATGGCGGATGGTGGGCGAAGCGAAAGGCATGGTGCAGGTTTCGCGGCGTGATTTTGTTCGTTTAGAACTAAACGATGATGAGCCATTCGGAAGATTGTCGACGCTAAAACCGGACGACATTCAATCGATCGACTACATCGGTCAGCACTTAAGCGACAGTGATTGGGCCGAACTCAGTCACCTCAGCGGATTGCGCGAATTGCGGCTCGGTGGGCTTGATTTACCGCAGTATTCTTTTAAAAGTCTCTATCGTTTTCCGCACTTGAGAAATTTGCAGTTAACCGCATGTGATATCGGGGATGGTGCGCTCGAAGATCTCTCCGTGTTATTTACGCTAAGAGATGTTCGACTTTCGCATTGCAGAATTTCGGGATTGAGTGGTGGACTCGGCAGCCTGAGCCGGATTTCAAGTTTGAGAACTTTGCTTCTGGAAGGCGATGGTATTAATGACGACGCTTTGTTAGAGTTTAACGCTGCCAGCAGTTTGCAGGAACTCTATATTGTATACGCCGATGTCACCGATCGTGGGCTGTCTTGTCTGCGCTACTTCCCGGAACTTACCAGTCTAGTTTTGCGAGTTGACGCTGTCACCGAAATCGGATTATCGCACCTCAGACAACTGCAGAAATTGGAACGTCTCGTTGTTCGCGCCGAAGAAGTCGGTGACGATTGCATGATCTACATATCGAAACTGACAAATCTGCGCGATTTGACGATTCGAACCTTGTTGATTCGTGGAGACAGCACGGCACTCTTCAGCGATCTTCAATACCTGGAAAAACTCAATGTCGGCGCAATCAGCATGGAACCGGATGCCGAGATGCCCAATCACAAAGAGCGATTGAAATTCATCGTCAAAGATTTGCCGTTGCTCAAAGAACTATCACTTCGCTATGAAGGCGAGGCGATCGTATTTGAAAACTTGCCATCACTTATGAAGCTCGACATCTCCAACATCACCTGTCGCGACAGTGGTCTTCACGGTCTGGAAACACTTACCAGCCTCGAGTCCATAAGCATCAAGTGCAGTGAGGAACTGGGCGATCAGACATTGAAATCAATGGCGCCGCTACAGAGACTTGTCGAAGTGGACGTTTCCATGAGTGGTGTCACCGACAGTGGCATGGCTCATTTGAAAAATCTTCCTTATGTCAGCTTCCTGGGAATGGCCGGAGGTAAGTTAACCAACAACGCGCTCAAGCACGTCAGCGGATTACGAGAACTTCGCTACATCGACTTTCCACAAAGCTTGAAAGACGAGGACCTGGAGCATCTGCAAGAACTGGTCAAGTTGCGGAATCTGCGACTAGGCAAAGTTACTGACGAAGGTATGTCGTGGGTGTCCCGGTTAAACTCCGTTCGTTCACTCGATTTTTCGCGATCGCAAATTACGGATAAGACACTGGCGTTCCTCGCTAATTTCTCAAAATTAAAAGAGTTAAATTTGAGTGGAACGAAGATTTCCGATCTGGGACTGACTCATGTAGGCAAGCTCACCAAGCTGCAAATGGTCGATCTTTCCGATACTGAAGTTTCGGACATCGGTCTTGCGTCTATCAGCAATTTGGTTAATCTGAAATCTATCGACCTGGAAAACTGCGGACAGTTTCAGGACGCCGGTTTAATTTGCTTGAGACTCTTAACTTCACTGCGCTGGTTGAATTTGAACAACAGCCGCGTCGGTGATGCGGGTCTCGCACACATCCGCGGTCTGCGCGCCATGCGAGCTTTGAGACTGGGCAGCACGTTGGTCACCGATGCCGGTGCCGTCCATTTAGCCGGATTGATCGGTTTAGAAGTACTCGATTTGTCGTGTACAGACGTCACCAGCGACGGTATCAACAATCTCGACGAACTTTCGCAACTGCATGAACTTAATCTGGAAGGCACCCTGATCGACGATAACTGCGTTAGCACTTTGCAAAAGCTGACTAGACTTCGACATTTGAATTTGAACGGTACAGCAATAACCGCAGCAGCGTTGCCAATTCTAGCGACTTTGCCGCTTTTGGAACACCTCAGCATGGTGGGCACCGACGTCAATTATCGTGACTTGATCAAACTGTCCGAGATGCCGAGCTTATCTCGCATTGCGATAGCCGATTGCGGATGCACGGATGAAGAGATGGTGGACGTTTTGAACGCGTTGCCTTATTGTGAAATCGATATGATTTCTCTTGGCTCGGCACCAGATCGAGAATCTGATCAACCAGTGCGTGTTGTAGAAGCACTGATTGAAGTCTTCGACGGTGACTACGAAGAAGACACGCCGGACCATTCCGATGAATTCGCGCGCCTCGATCCAGCCGCATTCGTCGAGCCTAATAATCCAGAATAGTTCGGCCATTCCGTTCAGGCGAGTTTCGAGTAGTTTCGGTGCGCGTCCGTTCGACCTACTTCAAATAGTTTCGGCCTCGACCAGTCAACCTGCGACAAATAGAGTCGGCGCACTTCCGTTCAACCTGCTCCAAAGCAGTCTCGGCGGCCATTCCGTTCAACTTATTTCCAGGTAATTGTTTCGACGATTTCGTTGAAAGACGGGTGATACTTGTCGAAGTGTTCTAACGACGATGATTGCAAATAGAATTCTTCAACCATTTTGCCTTCGGATCCGGCTTGATAGAACATGCCGACATAGAGTTTGCCGTTCTTAAATCTTCCTTCTACCCACAAGACCATTTTACCGACAATTGAACGAACGCTCAGTTCCTGAATGCTGAAAACAGGTCCGTCGAGACTGTCAGGATCGTTCTTGTTGGTGATCTGGTTGTCGCCGTTAGTGGCGACGCCCATCACCGTCCGTAGTGCCAAAATTTCTTCTTCAGACAAGCGATCTTTTACGCCTTGTTTAAATAGGAAAGTAATTACTTTCCGTGACGCTTCATCGAGTGGAACGCCTCGGTACGAAATAATTAGCTCCACCGACGGTGCCACGTTTGGCTGGTATAATTTTTCCCAACGTACGCCCATCCCGGATCCGCCCGAGCGTTCCTGCCAATTTGCAGGCAGCGTGAATGAACTAATGGCGCCAATGTTTTCGATTTTCATATGACGGTAAATGAGTCCTGCGTAGATATGATTGCGCCCCAAGCAGACGCACAAACAATATACCTCCTTGACATTCCGCGGCAATAGTTATCAACTGCTCGAAAGTTGGTTTGGGGCAATAAAGATTTGACGCACTCGATCATAAACGGATCTGATTTGGCGAACCGCAATCCTGGTCCGAAATTTCGGTTTAATTTTGACCCTACCGGTGGTGCCTCAAAAATGTCTCTCGTTTTTGTCTTCGGAACAGCAAACGATTCAAACAACATCAGCGCGACCGGTTATCAAGGTCCACAGCGGGATTAGTAACAGTTGTTAAGCGGCTCGGATTGCTCGGTCAATCTTGCTTGGACTGTTTTACAATATGGGGGATAGGAGAACAGGTTTTTGGTTTTAACCGATTTAGAAGAGACAGCCCCCAAGCGGAAGCTCTGTATTGCTTGCAAGCAGGAGTTTTCGGGAGAAGAGTTGACGTGCCCGAATGACGGCACGACGTTGACTCATCTGACTATGGAGGCGTCCATCGGCAGCACGATCGGCGAGAAATACGAGATTCTAGCTGTAATCGGCGGCGGTGCCATGGGGCTGGTTTATAAAGCCAGGCACACTTTGATGAAACGGATTGTAGCCGTCAAGATGCTTCATCCAAATATGCTGCCGGATGCCGGCACAGTTATGCGTTTCAAAAAAGAAGCCGAAGCACTGAGTTGCCTCAACCATCCAAACATTCTTACAGTATTCGATTTCGGGATTTCGACCACGGGTCAGCCTTACCTGGTCACCGACTATCTCGAGGGTCAAACTCTTGGCGAGCTGCTTGAATCAAGCGCGGCTGTGCCCTGGCAGCGAACAGTGTCGATATTCATGCAAGTATGCTCGGCCCTCGCCCACGCGCATAAAAACGGTGTGATTCACAGGGATATCAAGCCCAGCAACATAATGTTGACGGAATTCGAAGATCAACAAGACTTTGTCAAAATTCTTGACTTCGGAATCGCAAAAGTTATTACGGAAGAAACTGAAAATTCTTCTCAGCTCACGCGCACGGGTGAAGTATTCGGAAGCCCGCTATACATGAGCCCCGAACAGTGCCGCGGCAAACCACTGGATGCAAAATCCGATATCTACTCGCTCGGCTGCGTGATGTTTCGAACGTTGACCGGGCAACCGGCATTCTTCGGACAAGATCTCGTGGAATGTTTGTACAAGCATGTGAATGAAGCGGCGCCGAGTCTTCGGGAAATGACACCTGAAGCCAATATTCCGGAAGAGCTGGAAGCGATCGTTCTTAAATGTTTGGCAAAAGAACAAAACGACCGATATCAAAGCATGGTTGAACTGAAAGAAGCGCTCGCCGCAACCATCGGAGTCTCCGCCGTTACCAGTACTTCAATAGAAGCGCTTGCTCATAAACCAGCCGGCAACTCGATGGTCAACGCTGCGATTCAAGAGATGTCGTCCGGCGGATTGAAGATGGCGCCCCCAGGTCTGGGTGCCACCGGCAGTAGTGCCCTTGAAATGACTAATCCGGATCCGGTAGCGCCACCACCACCGGTGTTGCAAGACGTCGGCGAACGCCGAGAACCGATTTCCGGTGCAAACATGGAAGACACCGTTCAGTCTACAAAATCGGGACTGTTTCAAGACAAGAAAGTTTTAATTGGCGCGGCTGTCGCGCTTCTTCTGCTCATCGCCGTGCCGCTGTTCAACAATTTGTCCAAAGGAAACGACAAAGCGATTGTAGCGACTACCACGAATCCTGCGACAGCGAACACGGGCACCGCATTCGGTGACAAACTAGAACAGGGAATTAACGAATACGAACTAGGCGATTATGACGAGGCACAAGACATCCTCAATGACGCTATTCGTCAGGGACGAAAAGAAAACGTAGGCGCGGATCAGATTGCCGAAGCTCTGCACTATATGGTTGACGCATCGATCGGAGCAAGCGAATATACTGAAGCCGAAGCATTCGTCAGCCAATTGGAACATGACGCCAAAATTGATCCCAAAGGCGGCCCACCGAAGACGATGGCACAAGCCAAAGCGTATCTCGATCGCGCTGCATTGTTGATGACTCACAACAATGAAAAAGATGACGCTCGCGCACAAAAACTTTTGACCTCCGCGTTGCAGTTTTTCAGCACACAGAAAAATGCAGGCAACGAGATCATGCGCGCACAATCGCGTCTGGGTTTATTGGAACTGGCATACGGCAATTTGGCAGCAGCAGAAGATTGGATGAAGAAGGCAGTCTCGCTTGCCGAAGCTGATCCGAATGTTCGTCAGCTTGATTTGGCATTGCGCATGGATCAGCTAGGCGACGCGTATGTGCTCCTCGCCGGCAGCATGAAGGGCGGCAGCAAATACTACGGCGACGCCGAGAAAATGTATTATCGCGCGATGCAATTGCGCTTCACCAACGTGAAGAGCAAAACCCATCCAGCACTCGCACAGAGCCATCAACGCATCGGCATCATGTATTACTTGAAAGATGACTACACCAAAGCGCTAACTGAACTAGAAACCGCATTGGATATTCGAAAGGCGCAAAACAAGCCGTTGCAAATCGCGGCTGTTCAACGCAACATCGCATACGTCTATCTGCAGCAGCGCAACTTCCCGAAAGCGGATGCCACTTTCCGTGAGGCGATCGCCACCGCAAAGAAGTCAGACGTCGATACCACTCTCAAAACCAAAGAATGGCAACGCGGATACGATGGTTTGAAATCTTACGTGAAGAAACACCGATAGTTGATTGCATTTGAGATGCGAGCCGGGTTTGAACTACTGGCTGCGTTGGGATGCAAGCTGGGTTCGAACTACTTGCGGCGTTGGGATGCGAGCTGGGTTCGAAACTACTTGCTGCGTTGGGTTGCGAGCTGGGTTCGAACTACTTGCGGCTTTGGGATGCGAGCTGGTTCGAAACTACTTGCTGCGTCGCTTGCGCAGCTTATCGATACGCGCCAGATTGTCGACGGCGAGTTTGTAGTGCGGATCGATTTCGAGCGCTTTTCGAAAATCTTTTTTCGCGTCGTCTGATCGACCGAGCTCCATTAAAACATAGCCGCGATCGTTGAAGTACTCTTTCCGCTGAGGCTCAATCTTGATTGCTTCATCGTAGTCTTCGACGGCTTCATCCTTGCGACCCATTTGATATCGAGCCAAGCCGCGAGAGAAGAATAAATCTGCGTCGAGGCCGCATGACTTCATTGCTACGGTGATTGCGGCTTCAGCTTTGTCCGGCTGACTCATCGATAAATAGGTGGTGCACATTTGTCGATACGCTTTGTCGTAACCAGGTTTCAACTTAACAACGTTTTCGAAATCGGCAATTGCTTGCTCGTGTTTGCCCATTGCCGCATAACTGATACCACGACCATAAAGCGCGTCCACATCGCCTTCGTGAGCGCTGAGAATGCGTTCGTATTCTCTCGCGGCTCCTGAGTAATCGGCGAGTAGATATTTGACGGCGGCAAGATCGATAAGGATCAACTCGTTCTTTTTATCGAGATCAGATGCGCTTTCCAGATCGATGAGGGCGCGCTCGTAGCGCTGCAGTTTCGTCAAAACCCTGCCGCGTCCATGCAACGCTTTCGCGTCCTTTTTATTTGCATCGACATCAAGAACAGCATCGAAGTGTTCCAAAGCTCCCATGTAATTTTTCTTTTGTTCGAGCGCAAACGCAAGCTCGAGTTCTTCTTTAACCGATTGAACTTTTGCATCTTTAGCGGGTTCGGATTTCGCTGGATCAACAGTCGGTGATTCGTTTTTTACAGGCTCGGCAGTCTTCGGCGTCTCTGTCTCAGTGCTAGTCTCGACAGGTTGTTTGGACACGATGGTGTCGTAAGTTAAGACGACGCTGGCGACGCATAGCAATACGATCGAGCCAACACTCAACAATGTTTTCTTTAACTTCTGTTTTTTGACTTCGTCTTCATCTACTTTTTTCTTGCCATCGTGTGTGACGCGTCGCGGATCGTCCGAATCGGAAGGTGGACTCTTTGGTGCCAGTAAGTTCGACTGAAGGCGCGGCCGAGAAGCCTCGGGACGTTCGCGGACATCGCTGTTCTGCGGTCCGACACCTTGCAAATTTGCCTGTGCTGAAGGTTCAATAAGGCCTGAAGCGCCCGAGATTTTGTCAGGCTCGTTGGCACTATCGGCGGTGGCGTCAATTACGCGAACTGTGGGTGCGTAATCTAAAGCCGCGCGATCTGAAGCTGCATGATCTAAAGGTGAGTGATCTTCGGTTGCATGATCTGAAGCTGATTGATCTGCGGCTGATTGATTTGAATGTGATTGATCTGAAGCCGCAGAATTCAAAGCATCGGGATCATAAGCCTCGAACGCAATAGCGCTGCCGTTCAAATCCGCATCGTCCGGAGGCTCGAACTCGGCGTGCTCTGCGTGAGTCACCATCTCCTTTTCTTCAATCACCCAATAAAGCGAATCGCGAATGACTGCGGCTTGTTTTTGCGCATCGGACAGTTCCCCGACTGGTGCCACAGTGCTAGTAGGCACCGCACCGAGAGGTGACACTTCGCTGTTCAGCCCGTCACCGATCGTTGATACCACTTTATTATCCGGTTGCGTCACTTGCAAATGGTCTTGCTGCGCGGACATGCCGCTTGCAGATGCCGCGACCTTGCTTGATGGAGTAAGGTTTTCTTTTTCCGGTGCCGAATGCTGACTCCAAAATGGAACAACCACATTTTGCGGAGTGGTTTGTTCAAGCGGAATGATATCGTTTCGCAGCTCCAATCCTCGGTTTTCAACACGCGCATCACTCTCACTGACTGGAATTTGCGGTGATTGAACTTGATTCAAATGCGACTGATATCTATCCATCGCTGGTGGCACATACGGAGTCGCGCGTTTGGCGGCGCGAAAGAGCTCAGGTTTTTCCACGATGTCTTTGTGGAAACCGAATTCCTGCATGTCTTCACTCAAGCGCGGTGTCGATTCGGGTTTTGGAAGTTCAAATTTTGAGGCTGCACCCGCGCCTTCGGTCCATTCGTTTTGGACTTCTGAACCATACTTTCTTTGAACCGGGGAAAACTTGGGAATGAAATCGTCGTCATCGGATTGAGCTTGTTTATCAGCCATCTCACTCTTGGAGACAAATGAGGCGCCGTCTTTCGGGTTGGGACCCGACTGTGCGGCGGCTTCGCGCTTGTCGCGATCGGCGTTTTCGGAGTTATCGTTGTCGAAAGAACTCATCAAGAGTCTCATCCGGATGGAGCTAGTAATATTCAAGCTTGAGACCTAAAAGCTGATACGTCAACTTTCCGTTTAAAATTGCCCCGAAAAGCTTCACTGGCTTCCAATTCGTGTTATATCAGCTAAAGGCAGCGGCGTTCTGCATGACTGAACGATTCTGTCGGCTTTTATCCCCTGTTATGGTTCAAAATGTCCTGCGAAGTTAAAGAACTTTCCTGGAACGGTTTTCCCGCATTGGCAATCGGCAACTCCCGAGTGAGAGCCGTGCTCGTCCCCACACTGGGGGCGCGGATCGTCAGCCTTTTGCACCGCAATGATTCAGGGCATGAGCGCGAGTGGCTCTGGTCCAATCCTTACATGGAGCCGCAGTTGCCGGATTTCGGCGTGCCGTACTGGGGCGAATTCGACCTGGGCGGCTGGTCAGAGTGCTTCCCGTCGGTCGCCGCCACCAACTATCCGAGCGGTCCCTGGCAGGGCACGCAGGTTCCGGAGTATGGCGAACTCTGGTGTCAGCCCTGGAAAGCTAAAGTAGCTGTCACTGACGGCGAAGCCGAGATTCGAACGGTCACCTATGGAGTGCGTTTTCCTTATCGATTCGAGCGCATCATTCGAGTTCGTAAGGACGAGGCTCAGCTCAGCCTCTCGTATACCGCCAATAATCTGTCGATTTTCCCGTTTCCTTTTCTCTGGAGCGCTCAGCCTATATTCGACATCAAGCCTGGAATGAGCTTGTCGCTGCCTGTTCAAGAGATGACCGTTTATTATTCCGAGGACAGTCGCTACGGAAAGCTAGGCAGCATGCAGATGTGGCCGACTTTGCAGGGGAATGATGACGAGTTCATCGACGTCAGCACTTTCCCAACCAAAGACGCGGGGATGGCTGTGAAGCTTTACGCTAAGGCACCGCGCTCGCTCGCGCTTCGCGATCCCTCCACCAACACCGAGCTTGTCATGGATTTGCCCAGTCCAGAAATCACGCATCTGGCACTGTGGCTTAACTTCGGAGGCTGGAGCGGAATACCGAAACGGGCAAAATACTACAATATGATTGTTGCGCCATGCATCGGAGCGTTCGATAACTTGCAGCTCTCCGTCAATCACTTTAAAGAATTCGGACAAATCCAACCCAAAAACGTAAAATCCTGGAACCTGAATATTTCATTTCGATAGGCGAAAATGACTCTCGTTTTTTGCACAATTTAAGACATTGATGCCTGAGCTAACAATCGGCATGGCTGAGGTGTGGAAAAGTGATCGCGTACTGAATAGAAGAAACCTGAAACCCGATTTTGAAACATCAATTAAGTAGGGCAAAAATGAAAGGACGAAACCACAGAACTCAATTCGGTAAAATGCATGCACCATCCCTGGTGCTAGGTGCGGTGAGCGCCTGCGTGATCGGAGGTGCTGTCTGGTTCGGCGTGATTGCGCCGGGTAAGGTTCAGCTTCCGCAGGTCAATCCTCCCGCAGACAAAGTTGTAGACAGTTCAACTGCGACGACGAAGACAACAATCTCGCCGACAAAAATAATGATGCTCGCCGAGAACACAATCTCGGACATCGCTAGTGATGCCAGTCTTAGTGTAGTAAACATCGACATCAAAAAGAACATTGTCAGATCGCCTTATACGATTTTGATGCCGGGCTTTGGCATTGAAGATGGCGGAAGCGGCGTCCAGCCAAAGTCGATGCAGATAGGTTCTGGCTCGGGGTTGATCATCAAATCCGATGGTTATATTTTGACCAACAATCACGTCATTCAATCTGCCGATGACATCATGGTGACACTTTCCGACAAAAGAAAGTTCAAAGGAAAAGTTGTCGGACGCGATGCATTTACCGATCTTGCCCTTGTAAAAATCGATGTAAAAGAAGGTCTGACCGCAGCGACGCTCGGTACAAGTAAGGACCTTCGCCCTGGAGACTGGGCGATTGCAATCGGCAGTCCGCTTGGACTGGACCACACGGTTACGCTCGGTATCGTCAGTGCACTTGGTCGATCGCTCAGCGAGATCAGCAGTCTCAACAACGTCGAGTTGATCCAAACCGACGCGGCGATCAATCCGGGCAACTCCGGCGGACCACTTCTAAATATTCACGGTCAGGTAATCGGCATCAACACTGCCATTCGACAAGATGGGCAAAACATCGGATTCGCCATTCCGGTCGACGTTTTTAAAGGCGTCGCGGAAGATTTGATCAAAAACGGAAAAGTTGCCAGAGCTTATGTTGGTGTCTATATGCAACCGCTCGATAAGCGCGTCGCCAAATCACTCGGTATCGACGAATCAATCAAGGGTGTTCTTGTCGCCGGCGTCGCACCTGATAGCCCAGCACTGTTGGGCGGTTTGAAGCCCGGCGACATCATCCAGAAAGTGGACGGAACGGCAGTCGATGCCAGTCAAATCGTTCAATCAATCGTGAGAAAACACAAACCGGGTGAAGAGGTGAGTTTCCTGGTGTTGAGAGAAGGGAAACTGATTCCATTGGAAATCAAAGTTGCCGACTATCCTCAAGAAGTGCCTGAACACGAATAGGCTCGACGAGCACGGCGAGTTTATTGGAAATCACAGCTCCGGCTCGCGCAATCTGAACACGGATAGTGATCGACGAGCACTGCACTATGTTGGAAACTTGTTGTCGACTCCGACAACAAGTTTCTCCTGAACATAGTTGTGGTCGACGGCACGTCTGGTGATGGAAGACGAGCCGAGTATATGGAAGACGAGAGCAAGTTATCTTTGTCGAAAAACGCCTGCGCGATTAAATGAACAAGGCCCTAGAGGCAATAGTGGCGGTGGTTCTCGAACTTCGTCTGCAGGCGTTCAATTCATTGTTTCCGTTCGATGCTCCAGCCGCGGATCAAGCAATCGCGGCTGCAGATACGTACACGAATTCGCGTAAAACTTGTCAGCGATTTACAGTTCGAGCAGTACGGTTTACACTGAGATAAGTTGGCTACAAAATATATGCCGACTTCCTGTCCGCTCACTTTACCAATGTCCTGACCGAAACCCCGCTCCACTCGCGCTTTGCACCGCCCCTTTGTTCGCTATTACTCTACAGGTCCCCTTAGCCATTGTTTTTAAATTTCGAAACTCGAACGCTGTAATTATCGCGCGCTAGTAATGGTGCGCTCTCAGAAATTTATTTGGCCAAAAAAATGGATCAACAATCTCTAGAAAAAGATCAGGAAAAGATCGAAACGCCTGACACTGAGAATACCATCGAAAAGCCCGCGCCATCAAAGTTTCCGCGAGGCAATTCCGGCACGTTCGCGGGTCGTTACGAGATTGTCGACAAAATTGGTGTCGGCGGCATGGCTGCGATCTACAAAGTGCGCGACCTGATAGTAGGCGAAGAACTGGCGATCAAGATCATCCGCCCTGAAATTGCCGCCAACGATATCAGCCACAAACGTTTTCGGCAGGAAGCAAGAGCCGCGCGTGATTTGAATCACCCCAACATCGTCAGTGTGCGCAATTACGATGTTTCCGACGGCGTGCCATTCATCATCATGGACTATGTCGACGGCGTCGACTTAGGCAGAATTTTGAAAAAGTCTCCACTGATTTTGAAGATCTTTTATCCGGTCTTCATTCAGGTCAGTGGTGCACTCGTACACGCTCATTCCAGAGGCGTTATCCATCGTGATGTCAAACCAGGAAATATTTTAGTTACCACCACCAGTGATGGCGCGGTCTGGATCAAACTCGTAGATTTTGGAATCGCAAAACTGTTATCGCCGACCGAAGCAGACGATCAAACCCATGTCCTGACCAAACAAGGTCAGACCGTCGGCAGCCCGTCCTATATGAGTCCCGAGCAGGTTCAGGGCAAACCGGTCGACGCGCGGTCGGACATCTACTCGCTTGGTTGCGTCATGTTCGAATCGTTATCCGGTCGCTTGCCGTTTAAAGCGGATAACGCATTGCAGCTAGCGATGCACCATGTGTACAGTCAACCGATAGGCTTGAAGAAGCTCGTCAAAACTTGCCCCGTCAATCTCGATCGAATAGTTGCACATTGCCTGGCAAAACGTCCGGAAGATCGATATCAAAACATGTTTGATCTGCGGAGCGATTTGCAATTAGTTTCACAAGGAAAAGATCCGCACTTACGGACTGGTAAAACGGCTGACAGAGCCGATGTTAACGAAGACTGGTTTGAACAACTGGTCAAAAAAGATGGACACAAAGAATTTGTCAGCGTGTCACAAGGTCAATTATCCTACGACCGGCGTCTCAATAATGTCTTAGAAGAAATCAACGAACTTGGCTATCCAGGCGATTCTATACTAAAACTGCAATCGCGCAATCCGACCTATACAGGGTTAATTATAATTCGCGATGGTCGAAAAGTAATTGGTGCTCGAATCGAAGGAGACAAAACTCAAGTCGGCTATAACGCGCTCAAGAAGTTGATCTCCATGGCGGATGGTGAGTTTCAGTACGTAACTATCAAACGTGAGGATTTCACGCTGCCTGATAGTTCATTCGATTTAAATTTGCGATACATACTTTCGCTTTATCCGAATTTGCCGGAATCGCCATCCGACCTGGAAGACGAGCATGCCATCAAAGATCTTGTTACAGCGGTTGAATCTAATACCAGAACCGATTGGCAAAGTTTGACCCCAGTCGATGATCTGCTCAATACTCTGGACAACAAGGACAAGAGCTGGCGACCAATGTCAGCAGAGACTTCGCGCGATCAAACACCAGCGCAAGAGTTCGTCAGTCGCGAAGCGTTAGCTGAGGCTCTTGCCAACGAAGCTGCAAAACATCATCAGTCCACCGCCAACCAGAGTACGTTCAAGCAGCTGACCAAGCGGGTCTTCAGAAGCACCACTGGAATTGTCACCGTCGTTCTGTTTTTGACCGCGATGTTGGCGATCGGATTCGAGGCGGTCAAATCAGGGATGAAACACGTGAGCGGTTCAAAAGGGCATGTGCGCAAACGCCGCCCCGGTCATCGCACTCGGCGCCACAGTTCGATTCCTGGTGTGCAGCCTTACGCGTTTCTCAAAACGAATTCGCACAACATCAGTTGACGATTTGATCGGCTTATTCGTTTGCGTTTTCGGGTTATGGTTTAGAGGCGCTTTGGCATCTCCGAGTTTATTCACGCACGCTGCCGTCGCGAATAAACGAAATCGCGCGAGAGAATTCAGTTAACGTCTTGATCGTCTATGCGCTTTCGCGGTCGGGATGCTCCGATCAACGTGGAGGCTTTCATTTTTGAAAGGAAGTCCGACACTTCTTCAGTTTTTGCCGCTTCAATTTGCTCCACTGGTTTTTCCATCCGCTCTTCAGACTCAGGGAAAGCAGTGGCAGCGACAACTTCTTCCTTCTGGGCGTTGGTTCTCGCCATTCTCAATTCGTTGGCGATATACAGCAAAAGGGCGCACGCAGCCGTAATCGCCAGCAGCGAAATAGCAAACAAAAAGACTATGAATACTGGATTCATGGGGGCCGGACACACTTACGCCGCATTGGTCGGACGGCAAAACGCAGTATCTTCAAACATCATACTCGTTTCGGCAGCGAACTGTGTGTTAGCTGCAATACAGCTCAAGCCTCAAATTCAGGCGCGGGATGTGACGAATTCGATTTTTCGTGTCGCGAAAGGTCTCCTATTGGGTAATAGAACTCTATGAGCCTCGCGCACTCAATTTATAAGACATGCAAATTTCGACCACAATTCGCTTTGCTGATTTTGTGCATGCTTGCTTTTGGCGTCACCTGCCAGGGATGCTCCAACAGCGCGTTTAGCAAGGACAGTCAGATTTCTGCCGCGCCTGTCAACGTCGAAAAAACAAACGATGAATGGAAAAAACAGCTGACGCCGTTGCAGTACAAAGTTACTCGCGAGCAAGGAACGGAAGAGGCTTTCAGGGGCGCATACACCGACAATCACGACAACGGAATTTATAACTGCGTTGCCTGCGGCAATCATTTGTTCAGCTCCACAGACAAATTCGATTCGGGCACCGGCTGGCCGAGTTTCACGGCTGCAGTCAAGGACGACAATGTCGTCGAGAAGGCTGAAGCCGGGCGTCGCGAAGTCGTCTGCGCAAAATGCGACAGTCATCTGGGTCATGTATTTCCTGACGGACCAGCGCCGACAAATTCAAGATATTGCATCAACTCGTGTGCTCTCCAGTTCGTGAAGAAGGAGGGCCAATGACGAAGTTGGTCATCCAAATCGACGCGGACAATACCGTAGGTCAACTGCTGACGTCGATTCTTGGACCAAAAGGCTACGAGATCGACATGTGCGGAAGCGGTCAAGATGCGCTCGCAAAGATGAAAGCGAAAGCTTACGACCTTGCCATTGTTGGAGATCAGCTCGATGACCTCGATGGCATCGGGTTTCTGATTCAATTGCGAAAAGCGAACTCGAAGATCAAAGTGGTGCTGGTTACCAAAGTTTGGCCGGCAGGCGAGTTGTATGAACGCCTGACCAAAGATTTGAAAGTCGATCTTGTCGCTATTCGTCCTTTAAAAGCCAGCATTTTTGGTGCCCAGGTGGACTCGCTGCTCGAGGCCGGAAAAGAAGCGCCAAAAGCAAAACTCTCGGCTGAAGACCTGCACTTCGAGGCGCTTCAGGCGCTCAAAAGCAAATACATAATCGTTTTGCCCGAGCGCATAAAAAAATTATGCGAAGCATTTGATGCGGCGCGCGCGGAGAAAGCAGACTCACCGTATCTGGTGGAGGCAATCCGGCTTTCGCATAACTTAAAAGGCACCGCGGGCTCATGTGGATTAATAGAACTGAGTGAAGCGTCCGCGCATCTTGAATCAGCATTGAAGGCTGTGTCGGCATCAGGTCTCTACGACAATGAAACCTCCTGGGACGAAGTACAAAACTTTTTAGATTACGTAGTGCAAGTCGCAAATGTGATCGCATCGTCGAAGGACTCTGAAGCGGTTGAGATCAGTTCAAAACTGCGCAACTTGCCGCAAACGGGACGTCCGACGATGGAGCCGGAAGTCGAGTTACGGGGCGCGGCCGGCATCTACATCGACACTGGAAAAACTGGGGCAGTCTCGCCATTTCTACTGGATGGGGTCGGCAACGACAAACTGTCGACCGGGACGAATCAGGTTTTAACGAACATGCAGCATGGTGCCAAGTCCGGTGCCAACTCACCGTCAGCTGGTCAGAGCGCGACACCAGGGATGGTGCCGGCACCACACTTATCAAAAGGTTTGACCATAGGCGACGGCGAGATGAATGAACGTCTCTTGCCGCTCACGGAAGACCCTACTTCCATCCGCGTGATGATCATGTCGCAGGAAGAAGTACCGGTTATGGATCGACAAGCCAACGGTTTGCCGGTGCAGATAATTCCCTGCTCCAATGCCGACGACGCTTTAACTATCGCGCGAAGGCTGGCACTAGATGCTGTTCTTATCGACATCGACAACGGTACGCCGGCAGCCGGTGTTTCACTGGCGAGAAGCATCCGCGGATTGCCGGGCAATGAAAGTTTGCCTGTCGCATTTGTCTCGACCTCGAGCGAACCGACTAATCCGATCGAGACTGCTCATGCCGGAGCGTCACTGTTCCTCGAGAAACCAGTTATTCATCAGATGCTTTCCAATGCTGTCGATTATTTACTAAGCGTTAGAAGCGGCGGGCGCCCGCGGATTCTAATCATCGACGACGATGAGGATTTTGCCAAACTGGTCGGCGCAATCCTCGGCCGAGAAGGCATGATCGTAAAAGCACTTTGCGTGCCGGAAAACGTGATCGAACACATCACAAATTTTGCACCAGATATAGTACTACTCGATGTGATGATGCCGGGCATCAGCGGTTATCAAATTTGCCAGCAAATGAGAGAACAACCGCAATGGCAAGACCTGCCCGTGCTTTTTCTCACGGCGCAAACCGGATTGAGCGCACGTCTGGCCGCTTTTGAAGCTGGCGGCGATGACTATCTGCCCAAGCCAGTTGCACCAGCCGAATTGTTGATGCGAGTCAAAGTTCGTTTGGAACGCGCACGCATGCTGAGAGAACGAGCAGACAAAGACGTTTTGACCGGACTGATGATCCGACGCGCTTTTATGGAACAGCTGCAAGCGCTGTTATCCGAATCGAAAAACAACAATCTGCGGTTTAGTTTGTGTCTCCTGGACATCGACCACTTTAAAAAGGTCAACGACACCTTTGGCCACCTGGCCGGGGACCGAGTGCTGACACATTTCGGCGCCTTGATTCGCAGAACCTTCCGAGTGGAGGATCTGCGCGGCCGCTGGGGCGGCGAAGAATTCATCGTGGCGTTCCGCCATATCGATAAGGAGACGGCTCAAGGAGCGTTAGAACGCTGCCTCGATGAACTTAAGGCTCATGTGTTCGAAGGCGACAACGGTCAACAATTCTCAGTGGCGTTTAGCGCCGGGCTGGTCACCTTCCCTGAAGACGGCGATGTACCGCAGAACCTGATTAAGCTCGCCGATGAATGCCTCTATGAAGCCAAGAGAAACGGCAGAAGTCGGGTAATTGCAAGAGATTCCGGCGTGAAGTCCGTTGAAAAGGCCACCCCAGCCCAGACAGAATAGCCCTGACGGGATTTCGGTAAAGTTGCTTCGCCATTTCACGCGCTAACCGTCGGGGCGTCTATAATGGAAACAGCCTCTCAGTTCAATTTCATTTCCCTGGTTAAACCCAGGCAGACCCTGCAACGGTCTGGGCGACGCGGAGAGAGGCGGGCATGGCGGATTCTTTGATGGCAAAAATTCTACTAGTTGAAGACGATGAGAATCTCTCGGAGACAGTGTCGGATTGGTTGACTTACCAGGAGCATGATGTTGAGACGGCGCACACCGGCTTCGAAGCCGTTGAGCAGCTGGAATGCGCGGTATTCGATTTGATCATTCTGGACTGGAATCTTCCCGGCATCGAAGGTCCGGACATCTGCCGGAAATTTCGCGCCAACGGTGGCGCCACGCCCATCATCATGCTGACCGGCATGGACTCCTCGACGGAAAAGCGCACATGCATCGATGCGGGCGCTAATGACTATTTGAAAAAACCGTTCAAGCTCAAAGATCTTTCCGTAAAACTGGAACAGTATCTTTCTCAACCTTAAACGACCAATTTCCTTTTTTGTACGAAACATAGAGCAGTCCGATTCCGACAAGCGATCCGACTGCGAAGAATGGCAGACTGGCTTCCGGTCCGAAGACTCCGCCGGATAGCAAATCATTGCCGACCATCTTCGACGTGAGAATGGTGGCACCCGGATCGGTGCCTGAAACGCTGACACCAAATACAGTGCCTTCTAAAAAGTTCCACGCCCAGTGAATGCCGACCGGCAACCACAAACTCCGTCGAAGCAGATACGCTCCGGCAAGCGGCAAGCCGGCTTCGAAGGAGAGCAGTGTGCAGGCGTAAAAGATATAAGCCGGAGCAGCCGATGGCGGCATGTTAACGACGTGCGCAAATCCAAACAGTATGGATGAGATCAAAACAGCGGCGATCGTTCCTGCCGATTTCTCCAGAGTTCGAAAAATAAAACCTCGAAAAATCCATTCTTCGGTGAAGCCGGCAATCAGATACAGTCCCAGTCCGGGAAAGACATTGACCGGCCAATTGACTTTGCTGACGGTGAATCCACCGCTCAAATACGTGATACCAAACATGATACCAAGCATAATCGTGCCAAACAAAAACCCGGCTGCGATTTCAATCAGAGCTTGTTTGTTTTTCAACTTAATTTCTGTGAGAAACTTCGGAAAGTCTTTGCGCAGAAAACAATATGCCAGACCGACACTGATCAAGGTGAGGATAAACTCGGAAACGCATATCGCGAAAGGACCTAGCGGCGTCAACAGGTTGGGACGTATCAGTCTGATAACTTCGCCAATCAGGTACAAACTGATCCACAAAATCGACATAAACGTAATCACGTTAATGACCGCCCATGCGGGATTGCTGCGAGTTGCTCGAGGTGTTTCGCGCGCGTCCAAGCTTGAAGTCAAACCTCTACGATGTATTTTGGGCAAAACAATTCAGTATGGGCTGTCGCAATTTTGCGCTCCGGGCTCTGACGAAGGAGCCGTGCCCATATCATAGCGGAACCAGGCAAGGGGAATCAGCGATCATCGCGCGTCAATATGAGTTATCTTGTTCATTTAATTTGTGATTACGGACCGGGAGACATGGCCTGGGCCGAAGTGGTGACGGCATTCAGACAATGCATGCCGCAAACTACAAATATGCATCTCACTTCGGTGAGACCATTCGACACGATCGCCACCGGATTTATCCTCGCGCAATTGTCGCTCGCCGACGAAAAATTGCGACCGAAAAATTTGCTCGTCTTTGCAAACACCGCGCCGCGCAAAGACAATTTAAAAGCCCGCCAGAACAACGAAGGCGAAGGTCTGTTGTTTTTGACTTTAAAAAATGGCGTGCAGGCAGTGGTGGTTAACTCCGGTTTCTCATTGGCATTCGTCAAAGATCAAATCCAAGAGCTCTGGAGTTGCAATTGCGAAGACGCCGGCAGCCAATTTCGCTCGCGCGACTTCTTTCCACCAGTGTGCGGGAAGGTCGTGGTGGCTGACTATAGTTTCATAAATCATAAACTCGATCCTCAGGAAACGATTCCAGACCCACCGGAATCTGTGGTTGGTTACATCGATTCGTTCGGCAACATGAAAACTACGATTCGGCAATTAAACCCCAAAATTGCCGACCTGCGACCAGGCGATCGCGTCAAGGTCCGCATCGGTAGCTACATTCGAACAGCCACTGTAGCGACCGGCAGTTTCAATATTATGGAAGGCGATCTGGCATTTTCACCAGGAAGCTCCGGTCAGGACAATCGCTTCTGGGAAATTTTCCAACGCGGAGGTTCTGCCGCCGCCGAGTTTGGTAATCCGTCGACGGGCAGTTCGATTCACATTCAGACGATTTGATTTCTATTTAAAGACGATTTTTTCATCTTCAAACTTTTCGATAACAGCAAGCGATTCAATCGGAATGTCGTTTCGACCGATGGCGTTTCTGCCACCTGCGAATTCTTTCTCGATTACCGCGCCGATGCCGACTAGCGTGGCGCCACTGCCTTCGACGATCTTCACGAGCGCGTTGATCGTTCTGGCCGACGAGAGAAAGTCATCGATGATTAGAACACGATCGGTAGCGTGCAGATATTCACTCGATACGATCAACTCAACATCCCCGCCCTTAGTAGGCGATGGTGCCGATTGTCGATGAGGTTCTGCAGCCATTGTCACCGGTTTGTGCTTGCGTGCGAATACCAGTGGAATTTGCATGACCACGGCGGCCGAGAGAGCCGGAGCGATGCCGCTGGTTTCAGCGGTTAAAATTCTGGTCGCGTTGACGCCGGCAAATCGTCTGGCAAACTCTTCGCCAACTTGTTTCATCAGCACAGGATCGATTTGATGATTCATGAAACCATCGACTTTCAAGATTCCCTTGCCCAGATGCTTTCCTTCTTGTTGGATTCGGTCCTTAAGTATCTTCATTCGAAGATTTCCTCCTCGTTTCCTGAGCTATTTCTCTTCGGTCGATTTATTTCTTTTTGCGCGCGGGTGAACTGATCACCTTCTTCTTTTGTACGGACGCGACTTTTGATTTGGAAGACGTCTGTGGCTTCGCTGATACGTTGGTTTCTTCGTCGCCGCAGTTGCTTGCTTTGAAGCCTGTGGCTTCGCGGATGCGGTTAGTTTCTTCTTCGCCGCAGTTGCTTTTCCAGACGCCTGCGGTTTTGCGGACGCGGACGTTTTCTCCACTGCCGTTTTCTTCGAGGCGGCTGGTTTCTTCACTGCTGTTGCTTTTACCGCAGCTGCTTTGTCCGTTTTTTTCTTCGACGCATTTGTTTTAACCGCCGTCTTCGATTTTGCAGCGACCTTCTTTAACCCGGATGAAGGTGCCGCTTTGGACTCTGTGGACGCGCGCCCGGACTGGCGTTTCGCGCTATGCAGCAGGAGTTGCTCCGGCAGTGGAAGATTCGGTTTCTTGGAAAAGTCGGGAAGTTTTACGGGCTTATCCTTGAGTTGCTGCCGCACCAGATTCAGTGCTTTCTCCATTTGCGGATCTTTTCCGGCCGAATACTCATGTGGTGCAATGTCCACTTCGTAATCCGGATCGGTGCCATGGTTCTCTACGCCAAAACCGGCATCGACAAACCAGAAGCTGAATTCAGGCTGGGTCGTGATTGTGCCATCGACCAGCTTATGTCGAGGCCAAATTCCGATGACACCACCCCAGGTGCGCTTACCAACAAGCGGACCGAGCTTGTAAAGTTTGAAACAGTGACTGAAAATGTCACCATCCGAACCCGCGAATTGATTTGTAATCGCCACCATCGGACCCTTCACGGATTCCGGTGGATACGGCTGCGGCGGTCCCCAGCGGCTGACGTCGTAACCGACGCGCTTGCGCAGCAGTTTTTCCAGCAACAGTGGTGAGACGTGTCCGCCGCGATTATATCGAACATCGATAATCAGACCTTCGCGGTTTACTTCAGATAGATAGCCGCGATGAAATTCGGCAAATCCCCACGGTCCCATATCGGGAATGTGGATGTAGCCGATCTGTCCGCCTGTCTTCTCATGCACGATTCGACGGTTTGATTCCACCCAATCGCGATAGCGCAAATCGCGCTCAGTTCTCAAAGTGGTCACAATAATGATCCGCGTTTTTTTGTCGGATTGAATCTTGAGCCGGACTTCTCGATTAGATTGATTGACCAGAAGTTCGTGAACGGAAACTTGTTGATCTACGGGGATGCCGTTGACGGCGAGGATTACGTCACCTGCTTTAATGTTTAAACCAGGTTGCGACAATGGCGACGAGGCGTCGTTATTCCAACTATCACCTTTAATAATTCGATCGATGCGATATCCATTTTTGGCTCTGTCAAAACTGATATCGCATCCAAGAAAGCCGATATGATAATGAGGATTGCGACGGTGATCGCCGCCCATCTCATAGGCATGCGAGGTGCCGAGTTCGCCTTGCATCTCCCAAATTAAATCGGAAACTTCCGAGCGCGTTCTGATTCGCGGCAATAATTTTTCGTATCGATCGTGCACGAGCTGCCAATCGATGCCGGACATTTTCTCATCCCAGAATTGCTCGCGTTGCAAGCGCCAGGACTCTTCGTACATCTGACGCCATTCTTCCTGAGGCGTGACCTGGACTTGCGCTCGTGACAAATCAAGGAAGCCGGATTTTCGGCCGACTCCGCCCGCAGCTGAAGGTTCGCGACCTTCGCCCGCCAATTTTTCGAGTGCATCAACCGCTCGGATTCTGCGATGCGAACGATAAAACAAAGTTTGATTATCGAATGCCATCGCGATTGTACCGACATCCTTTTGCAAAACGGCAGCCCGGGCTTCTTCGAAATCGTAGGCCATCAGCGTCCCGCCGGCATGCTCCTCGGAGTACCAGGAGTGATTCGGCTTGATGCCTTCAACTGGATGAACGGTAAACAACGCCCGATTTTCCGCGCCGACGATTTGACCGTACCGTCCTTCAGGAACTGGAAAACCAAGAATACGATCTTGGATGCCATCAAAATCGATGGTCATACCAGCCACGCCGGACGAGGCAGGAGTCGGCGCTTCCGTTTTTGGTTTCTCACCGGCCTCGACTGATTTCAAAATCTCTTTGTATGCTTTGGTTAGCGCATCTTTGTACACGTTCTTCAAATTTTTAGCACTTTTGGCGCGAGCTGGATCGGAGGCAATCTTGTCATGACTGACTGAGATTTTGCCGACGCTCGTTTTCCCTGAGCTGGAGCCATTTTTACCATTTGGCGTCTCCGGCGGCGCCATTTGTTTTTTCTTCTTAGTGACGATCGCCCGAGGCTCCAAAACAAATGGAGATGGAACATCCTTTCGCAATGTCACCAGATATGGTTTCATCGCTTTTGGAAATCCATAATCAAAGCGGACCATATCGAAGACCGGGTAAAACTCTCTGGCGCCGAGGAAATACAGATATTTGCCGTCAGGATCAAACGCCGGCGAAGTGTCATAACGCACCTCGCCGGTTACATCATGAGTCGAACCTTTTTCTAAATTAGCGATCCTGATGATGAATGATTGTGTGTGTTTTGCAAAACTGTACGCAATAAATCGTCCATCAGGCGAAAAATCGAATTCGGAAATTCGTTCTGCCGGGCTGCGATCGACGATTTTGATTTTCTTTTTAGCGATCTCTAGAGTTAGCAGTTCATGACGGTGATTGCTGATACCGATTTTGTCGCCGGTCGGAGCAACGCGCAAATTTATGGCGCGTCCGAAGTCAGTCGAACTTAAAAATTCGGGCGGCTTACTCTGGTCGGCGTAGTGAATTTCAACACGTTCAAAACCCTCTTTATCGTTAACAGTGACAAAGCGTTTTCCATCCGGCATCCATTCGCACATGCGATAACGAACGCTGCTGCCCTCACCGTGCTGAATCGGCGGTCCTTCCCAATTGCCCATCGAGATTGGCTGTCCACGCGCGATTAACGCGATGGAGTGACCGTCCGGATGAGGAGAGAAGTGATGCAGGTAGTCCCGACCATCGGCAAACTTCCGCTGAAGTTGATGAGTCGAAGCCGGAACTTTTATATCGATGCGCTGGTCTTTTCCGCTTGCTGGGTCGAAAACATAAATGTCAGAGCCGGCGGTATAAACAATGCGCTTTCCATCAGTGGACGGATATCGAACATAGTACTGCTTGTGGTGCGTGTGCTGTTGCAGATCTTTACCATCGTGGCGGCAGGAATAGAGATTTCCCATGCCTTCGTGGTCGGACAGGAAGTAAACCCGAGAGCCGATTATCAGGGGCCAGACCGGGTTTCCCTTCACTTTGATCAGCGGTTGAAACTTGCCTTTGCCCTGCCTATCGATCCATAGTTCGCCCGCGGTTCCTCCGCGATAACGCTTCCATCTGGCCGGGTCGGAGGAATTTCGTCCGATCACGACCGTGCCGTCAGCGCCGATCATAAAAGATTGCACTTGTCCCCAGCGGTGAAGTTTTGGCTCGCCACCTTCAACGGGAACCGTGTATGCATCGCATTCTCGGTAGAACGCAGACCGAGCATCCGAAATGAAGTGAACGTGTTTTCCATCGTTGGACCAGCCGGCAATGTTTAAAATATCCGAGCCCAAGAAAGTCAACCGAGTCGGAGTGCCACCACTGGACGGCATGACAAAAACTTCGGCATGTCCTTCTTCACGTGCAACCAGTGCCACCATACTTCCATCGGGTGACAGTTTCGGCATGGAAAACTCAGTTCGTCCAGCTGACAAACGTTTTGCGGCTCCGCCATTGGCGCTGCCTTCCCAGAGATCATCTTCGCAAATGAACATAATCTTGTCATTATGGATGGTGGCATAGCGGTAGTAACCGAATTCGTGCCTGATGTTTTTCATTCTGCCTCGTTGCCACTAGATGCGGTGACTTGCCGCTCGGATGGTTATTCTCTTTTATTTTTGCATAGAATAAAAGAGGGACGAGCCATTAACGCTCGCCCCTCCTTCGCTTCGCTATTTAGCGACGGAAGCTGGTTTCTTCATGAACTCAGCGCCACGTTTTTTGATCTCTTCGCTGGTCAGATCTTCGATGTGCATACCGAGTGCCCATTCGTGTCCGAATGGATCTTTCAGACGTCCATAACGATCGCCCCAGAACATATCTCCCAAAGGCATCGTTACTTCGCAACCAGCATCGACTGCTTGCTTGAAGGACTTGTCCACATCCTCACAATAAAGGAAAAGACTTTGTGGAGAACCGCCCAGCGTCAGGGGCGACTTGTTGCCCATTTCGGGAAACTCATCGCACATCATAATCACCGAGTCACCGATTTTCATTTCAGCGTGAATGATTCTCTTATCGTCAGTGCACATTTCTTCCGTTACTGTCGCACCAAATGCGGCGGCATAGAATTTCAAAGCCTTGGAGCAATCACTTAGCACCAAATGCGGTGTCACTGTGTGATAGCCTTCTGGAATTGGCTTGACTGCCTTACTCATACGTTTTTACCTCAATTCAGTAAACAACCAGGACTCCTGCAGCGCGGCAAGCGCCGAAAAACCGCGGCAGCAAGAGCTTGACAAATCCGTGTCAAAAACAATCGCCGACAGCCCAAAGATTTTACCAACTACTGAGGCTGGAAAAATCCGCCAGCTCACAATTAACCTCAAGAGTTTTTTCCACGAGACCTTCAGTCCTGGTGCTAAAAGCGTTGATCTCAAACCTTTGATTTATTGACTACTTTACGTTTCAGTCCCCCGAACACTTGGTACACTACATCTTGGGCGTGGTGTTATATGCTCCACCCTCTCAAGTACACTGGAGAATCGAAAAGGCGCAAATGGCAGGGAAAGAAGCAGTTGACACTCTGTGGACTCTACTCGTAGGCACAGGCTTGGCGACACCTCAGCAACTCGAAGAAGCAAAGAAAACCGGCAAGAGCCTGAATGTCTCGGTCGACAAAGCGCTAATCATGCTGAAAATCGTGAGCGACCAGTCGATGGGTATGGTGTACGACGCGCAATTATTGGTTCAAAACGGAACCGTCTCAATCGACCTGGCTGTGCGAGCGATGCGACTGACGCGGCAGCACAACATGGGACTGCAAGACGCGATTGGCGTTCTGGGCTCTGTGCACAAGAAAACCGGACGCATGTCAACCGTCACGTCGCCATTGACGGATCTGCTTTTGTCTTGCTCGATGGTATCTATGGAGCAAATCGGTCGAGCCGTTCAACAGGCGCAGGACACCGGTCTGCAAACCGGACGGATTCTGGTTCTCAACCGGGACGTTTCCAGCTGGATGATGCAAGCGGCGCTCAACTCGCTGATTCTGGCACGCGACGGCAAAATTACTCAGGACCAGGCGCGCGACGCGCTGACCGCAGTCGGTCATCGACGCATCAGCGTTGAACAGGCTCTTTTCGAACTCGGACTCTATGTTGAAAAGGCTGGTCAAACTGCCAAGATCGGCGAATTGATCGCAATGGCTGGTTTTGTTTCAGAAACCGATTTGCTCGAGTGTCTCGAAGTTGAATTGGTCAAGGAAAAACAATTCGGTCAGATTTTGCTCGAACAGGGTCTGGTCACTCACGATTTATTGGAAACCGCGATCGTGCTCCAGGACATGGTGGCAAACGGCACACTGAAAGCATGGCAAGCGGCCGAAGCACTGCGTCAGGTCAAGGATCGCCAGGTATCTGTCTACCAGGCTGTAGCAGAGCTCGATCCACCGGCACAAATGCCTCAGAAAACAATCAGCCCGCGCGAGCTCATCGTCAAGGCCAAAATCGCCGACGAATCGCAAGTAGCCGGACTAATTACCGACGCCGAATCGAGTTCGATCAAAGTCGGGAAAAAAGTTCTCGCCGCAGGAATCATCAGCGAAGCCTTCTTGTACCTCGCTTTGCGCACATACTCGTTGTACAACCAGGGCTTCCTCTCCGCCGATCAAGCCGTCAAAGCGCTTGCCTTCTGCAAAGAACGCAACGTCAGTCTCGACGAAGCGCTGTCGAAGTTAGGTATGTTTGTGCCCGCTAGAATGCAGTGGATCTGGTCATAGAATCTCGTGAGCATTGCGATAGATTTCGGTTTTGAATTTCTGAGAACAAAACCATATAAAGTGTTGCTTTGTACGGTCGTCAACGCATTTTTTCTGTTGTGTTCGGGCGCATCCTGCCTTGCACAAGACCCCCCAGCCGAGCCGATCAAGCATCAATTGAACGCGTCGAATGAACCGAAGGTAGGTCTGGTTTTGGGCGGCGGTGGCGCACGCGGCGCGGCGCACGTCGGCGTGCTCAAGATTCTCGAACAAGAAGGAATTCGCATCGATTGCATCACCGGCGTCAACATTGGTGCTGTGGTCGGTGGGCTTTACAGCGCCGGAGTTTCCATCTCGTACCTGGAAGAAATGTTCACGAAAAAATCTTTGATGCGTTCGTATTTGACAGTGCCGGTCAGCGTCAGAGTGCTTGCACTGCCGGTCTTCCTGATTCCGCGATTGATGGGAAAACGCGGCTACGACGGATTGTATAAAGGCAATCACTTCCGCAATTATTTAAATCGTTACGTGCCGCAGTCGGAGTCCGACATCTCGGATTCAAAGATTCCATTTGGCGCAGTAGCTCTAAATCTTGTCGACGGCAAAATAACAACGCTGAGAACTGGCAACCTGGGAACCGCGCTGCAAGCCAGTTCTGCAATACCACTTCTGCGTAAGCCGGTAAAAATAAACAACGGACTTTACGTGGACGGCGGCGTGACCAACAATCTTCCGGTTGCAGAAGCCAAAGCAATGGGTGCCGACATTGTCATCGCTGTCGATCTTGACGATCCCGGTAAAGCTCCTGAAGAAGCAGAGCTGATGAAGCTCGGCACGGTCAGCCATCGCGTGGTGGTTTTGCATCTCGCCAATGTCGATAAAGAGCAATGCAAACTAGCCAACGTTTTGATCCGTCCAGAACTGGCGGATATCGGCTTGATGTCGGAGTCATCGAAAGACGCGCACACAGCCGAATTAGCAGGAGAGCGAGCGGCTCTTGAAGCACTTCCGGCAATCAAAAAAGCATTGAAGGAAGCCGGCATAGCGACACCTTAGCACCACAGGCGGTGCCGAGGTCGAACTCTGATGTGTCCGCATGGTTAGCCAGCCACCGGGAAGTTAGTGAATAGTTTCGACGATAATGGATACTGGAGACCCAGGTAAGCAGGTTGTGAAGTTCTTGAACACCAGCGGCGGGCGTCAGTGATTACTCACTACGTTGAACTACAGCGGCGTCAGTGACTACTCACGACGTTCTTGAACGCTCGCGAAGTAAATGGTCGTGCGCTAGGACAGTCTAATGAACAGTCGCCGCGGCGTTTTCTATTTTGTTCGACGTGAAGTATGAATTGAGTTCAGTCTTCAGATAGTCTTCCAGTCCGCCTTCCATGAGCGAGCGGACGTCGGCCATGAAGCGCGCTGCAGGAGCACCATCGATGATGCGGTGGTCAAAGTTGTATGCAAGAGTCATCATAGGACGAATTTCTACTTTTCCGTCTCTGACTACTGCGCGTTCTTCTACGGCACCGACTCCGAAAGTCGACGTGGTCACGTTAGGTGGAACCAGCATTTTGACGCCGAACTTGCCGAGCGTGCTCAGACCGAATGTGGCGTTCATGTATTTCAAACGAACTGCAGGATAGCGTTTTCCGAGCCACAGAATGAAACGGCGGAAAAGCCATGGCATATTGTTGAAGCGATTTTGAATATCGAGGTGACCGACTTCGGTGAGATCAGCCTCTGCGTAGGATTTCAGTTCACGCGCGATTTCAGTGACCGGTTTTGTATCCGGGTTTTCGATTGCGCCGAAAAATACAGCCGGTTGCGAACCGATATAACGCTCGACGGTGAAGCCTGCGACGATATCGCGGAAGGTCACCAGTTTGCCCCAGGGCAATCGAGACGTTCTGCTCTCCGGGTGGGAACGTTGAGCAATCGCAATTGCTTTGAGCAAAATTGCTGTCACCGTGGTTTTGTAGCCCAGCTCCTTGAGCTGTTTTCTGAGGTCTTCCGCCCAGGTCATGTCGACGTCACATGTCACCAACGTCGGCACGGTGCCTTTGTTGATGATGTTGATCATGTCCAGAACATTCCAGCGGGGTCTAGGAATATCATCGGTTTTGAAGTTGAAGAGTCTTTTCCATTCCCACATGTTTTCTCAATCCTCTGAAATTTTCGCCGGGATTAAATCCGGCGTTACCATCCACTTTTTTGACTGGCAGTTTTTCTATTATAGGCGGAGATACTGAAAACTGTAATCAGTACATTTCCGACATGCCCGTTATATAGCTTAAGATACCGTAATGGAGCCAGTCGCCGTCACTTAAATATTCGCAAGCATTCTTTTCAACACGGGTTATTCAACTTCAGGGGCTATTTCAGTTCAGAGTCTTTTCCCCGCGGTTTTGTTCCGGAGTTAGGAACTAAGCCTCAGAGAGCCTGCGTCTTGGATTGCTTGGTTTCATTTCCAATAGCACTTCTTCAGTCGAGTGTTGATGCGCTGCCGTTTCACTCCAAAAAAAATCTGAATCCGGAGTAAACCAGATTCAGAAATAAAGACGGGTGATGGGGGCACCCATCTTTTCAGAACAATCCGGGGGTCCGTAACCCGAGAAGCGTCGAATCCGCCTGACCTCAACGAAAGACTTCGTCTCGGCTTCTCGATTGGTTACTGTCTTTCACATCTAAGCTGGCTAGGCATCAATGTTTCAAACGATGGACTCCCAGAAAGCCCCCTGCCTGCCTTGAACCTTCACCATGGCGTCCTCGCCCTCCACCATTGCGTCGACCAGTCCATGATTGAACTGAGCGCGCGCTTGATAGAGTGCTGCAGCCGTCACGTCAAAAGCTTGAAGTGCAGACACATACTCGATTGCTGAAGTCCGCAGAAATTTCTGGAGACGCGGAACTTCGAAGCCGACAGGATGGTCGGCCAGTGCTTCAACCAGCGCTTTGCGGTAGTTCTCGATCGCGTCAGCGTCGGGAACGTTGCCTTTGCCGATTTCCGTCCAGGAAGCGATCCAGGCTTCGCGGAAGGTTTTTAACGCATTTAAAATTCTCGAAACTGGAGCGCCTTCCGGAGACTGGATCGGCTTGCCATTTGCGCCGCCGAAGCTGAAGAGCTTCTTCATAGTCGACCAGGCGTTCGAGGGAGGAGTGGTCGGAGCCGAAGCTGGCAGTATCGACTGCTGATACGGCGCCGGAGCAGCTGGAGGAGGCGGTGGATTTCCCGGCGTGAGCGGAGGAGTGGGCGCGTTCCCCGAAGGTTTTCCCCTGGGTTGTATTGGCACATCCCAGTTTTTAAACGCATCAGCTGATGAAGAAGAATTGGGCGATTGCATCCGGTGCTTCAATCGGTCGGAGTTCGGTGCCAGTGTATTCCAACCTTCATCATCCGGACGCTGCGAAGGAGGAGTTGCGCCGTAGCTGTTGAACGATCCGGTCGATGTACCGCCCCACTGGGCCGCACTCGCAGATTGACCGCCTGCAGGCGGGCCCGACCCGAAGGTCTGGTCGACCTGGTCGATTACATGGAAAAATCCCTGGCTCATAGCACCACCCGCGACACCATAGCTACCCTGTCCGAAACTTGGAGGACTGGATCCGAAAAGTGGTGACGCTTGCCCCCAGCCAGATTGATTCTGCATTTCCCACTGATCGGGCATATGGACCGGTTGCATGATTTGGCGGACCTCGCCTGTCATGTTAACGACCTCGGTCTGGTCGACGGCAACGAAAGCAGTAAACTTGGTCAGCACAGAAAACTTCAGAGACAAATCAATTATTTGCTGTTTCGTAATCTGCTGTTTGGCTGGGTTGACGCGGTACTCGTCCTCGAGTTCTTTGATAAACTCACGTGCCCAGAGACGAGAGATGCTCTCATCGTTAATAGCCCTGGCGCTCACGTCCTCAGTATATTTTTTGCCATTGGCGAGTTTGCCACGTATTCTGAATTTCGCCGAAGCGCCGGCGGCAATTTTGCAATTAACTCGAAACAGGCAATCAGACGCCCTTCCGCTGAACAGATCCGGCAGGCGTGAAGGTGCAAGCGCATCAATTGTGACACCACCTGTGAGGCTTTCGATTTCAAGGTCAGTAATCAGTGGAGCACCGATTTCACGACCGACTTGAACGAGCGCGTCCTCGAGCTGTGAGCCGGGCGACACAAAGGTCGCTGTGCCTGTTCCCAGAGCCGCAAGTCTTGTTAGAAACGGGCAGTTGGCGACCGTATCGATTCCGACCGTGAATATTCTGGTATCACCGGCGGTTCGCTGAACGATGCTGAATAATTGCGATTCGTTGCCGATTTGTCCGTCGGTTAGAACGACGATGACTGGAACACGCCCTCGCTTTTTGCTGCCCTTGATCAAGTCGATTGACTGTACCAGAGCCTTGCCTAATTCGGTGCCACCACGAGCGGTGACCTCCTTTAAAAAGTCGACACCCTTTTCGACGGACGCTAAATCGGCGTCGAAAAATTTCCCGACCGACACCAGGTGCTGGGTTGGACTGTCCATGTACCAATCACAGTGATCGTCGAAAGCGTTGATCGCAAATCGATCGTTTGGTCCCAAACTGGACATCAGAATCGCACATGAACGAGCAGCAGACACCATTTTGGTCCCTTGCATCGAGCCTGATCGATCCAGCACGAACACTACATCACGAGGCGCAGTCGCGACACCGGCAAGGGCCGGGGGAACGAGAGACAGCATGGCATAGCCTTCTTGTTTCTCTTCCTTCCCCGCCTTGCGATAGAGCACCACGGACGATGTGATCTGCTCGCTGACCAGACGCCAGCGCAGAATGAAATCCCTGTTAAGCAAATTATTTGCTTTGGCAAGGGTGATTCGAATGACACCGTCCTCGGTGCGAGTTTGAACGGCATGTTGAGAGCAGGCCAGGTCGGAGATGCGCAAGCTACGCCCGTCCCGGTTGGACGTAAGCTCGGGAGTCAATTCAACGCTAATCGTTAAGGACAGATCGGGAATAAGTCCATCCGCTAATCGAGGTGGTGAAATTCTCGACGCGTCAGGAACCAGATCCGTGTCCGACATTACTCCGTCTCAGACCTGTTCTCTCGAGAGCGCAGTGCCGGGAATATAGCGGGGAGCCACTACCAGAGGCAGTCTCAGTTCAGTGGTTCCGTTTTCAAAAAATTCTAGTTTCTCAGTGTAAGTTAGTTCCACCGTGATTTTTTCTTGCGGCGGAATGTTGCCGACCTGCATCGTGAACACGTCGTCGCGTTCTTGTTCCAGAAGGGAGGCGCGCTTGCCTTCGGAGAGAGCACGGTTATACTCTTCGCGGGCAAGGCGCCGCTCCTGGATCGTTCCAATCACGGTGCGACCCCCTACATGCATCTTGAAGCCGTTGACCGACGAGCAACCTGCAAGTGGAAAAACGTATTCCGCTTCGAGATGTTCGCTGTAGGGATTTTTAAAAACTTGTGTCAGGGTTACTTCTACTACGCGACCGACTGCGCGTGCTGTTATATCTACAGAATCGAGGGGAAGTGTGATGGTTGTCGATCCCTGTCCAACTCGCATGGCTCCTAGTTTTCTTTCGATCTCATTTCTCATCTCTTCCAGGAATCTCAGTGATTCATTCGTCGCTTCTCTCATGTACGGATCCTCCATCGGAACCTTCTTTCTTAAGTAAATCCAGGGCGGCCTTCAGTCTGTCGTAAAGGAGAGAATCTTCCATTTCAGGTTGCCAGTCGTCCTGAGCTAACAGCTTCAAACCTGGCTCTATGACTATCTCTCTCCAAACGGTCGGTTTAAATGTTTCCTTCTTAAACAGCTTCTGTTTAACTCGAATCGATTCAGCCACGTTGTCGACGACGTGGTCGAGCTCTTCGTCAGAGAGCCCGTATAACATCGATTGAACTTCGGACAACGGCAAGGCAACGCTCTGCAAGCTTTTGATAGCCACCAGTTGCATTACATGCCTGTCACCATACTTAGCCTGCCGACCCTCTATTTCAGGACGATCGAGCAAACCCAGCGTTGTGTAATAGCGAATTGTTCGCTTATCGGGAGCCGCAGAAACTCGCTGGTCTTGCTGCACATCCATCAGTCCGCGATCCTTGAGAATGCGGGCGACTTCAGCGCTGAGCTCGATTAGAGAGAATGATTTGCGTTCCGCAACCATAACAGTATTATCAACGATCGCTGTCATGCTGTCAAGATCTGGTAACCAAAGGGGCAAAACACACCGCAAGACAAGCGTGGCTTAGGTTTGTGTCATTTCAACGCCTGTATCGGGATGGTCGAAACTTAACAGTTTTACATCAAATTTCGCGGAATTACAGTTACTGTCACGAAGACCATACGAAAACGGAAGCTGGACTTTCGCTCCCATGTTTTTTCGGCCTCGGTTGTCTCCATGTTCTGTTGATGCTTGGAAACGTGGACGTAAATCGCTTAGACCGATTGCCACATAAGCCTTTCCACGATAATGACTAAACAGTACTACTTGCCTGTATGTTGATTCGACCGAAGGGGACAGAATAAAGATGAACGGCAAGGGGCGTCGTCAAAACGCGCTGCCCTCAATGAATATGTGGGCGTTCGGATAGAAGATGAGACTGTTTCGAGAGGGCACGCCGTCGGATGTGACAGTGACAGGAAGTCCTTGATACGACATTCCCCAGTCCGGAATGATGACCCGGATGCCACCATCATCAGTGGCGCCTACTACTTGCGCCGGATAAGGACCGACGGTGACGATGTTGGCTTGGAGAGGACGCGCAAAGCCCCTTCCGTATATTGTCAGGGTTTCGCCAGGAGGGCCGCCGGCGGGATAGAGGCTAGTTAGGATCGGCATTGGTCGAACGCCCATGTTGATCTGATTACTGGCGACGCCGTTGACACTGACAGTAATGGGAGCGCTGCCACTTTCTACTGATTCGGGAGGCATTACTGTCAGCGTGGTTCGAGTCGCTGCAACGACGCGGGCTTTCTTACCTCCGAAGGTAACAGTATTGTCCTCAGCTTCAGTGCTGAAGTTGCTCCCGTGCAGGATGACAGTTCTTCCTGACAGTGTTTCGCTCGGGTTGAGCGGCGACAACGTCGGACCGGCTTGAGCTGTCAGAATCCAGCCGAGCTGTGCGCCTTTCGGCCCTTCCGCTTCGATCACCAGCGTCGATCCTTGACCCAGTCGACCGGTTACATCCTTGGTGACAGTGTTTTGGAGCCGGAAGGTGTTTTGATCGGCGACGATTAAACCTGACGGCTCACCGCCACCACTCCAGTTCTGTACAAGTTGATCTGACAGTATCACTCTAGCGAAGGTGTAACCGGGCTTGTCGCCGTAGCCATTGAAGATGGTCAGATAAGTCGGACGATTGCTGTCAGAAGCGCCGACATTGAGCTGAGCCGTGAATCTTTGCACTCCGCGACCGGAACCAACATAGGGACCGCCGGAAGATAGTTTCACATTGCCGTATGCAGGTTGGTAGGCAAACGTTGGCTGTAGGCTGGTGCAGTACGCGAACGCCATCCACATCGAGAAGACGAAACTGAAAGCGCCATTCATATATAGGGATAACGATCGCACAAAAAGTGGTCGCGCCGAAAAATTTTGTCGCCCGAAAGGTAGCTCTCGCTCAGGAAATATCTGTTGCGCAGGAAATTGCGGTCGCTGAGGAAATCGCCGTCGGACAGAAACTTGCTGCCTCCCCGAAAATAGTCGTCGCACTAATCGATATCCTGTCAGAGCGTTTAAAAACATTAGGTTCAAGACTGGCTTGCAGCGCAGCTCAACATCGAAACGCACAACTACTCTTCCAGCTTGTAGCCGACACCATGCACGTTTCGGATCAACGATTGCTCGCCTTTGGTATCGATTTTGCTGCGCAGCTTTTTGACTGAGGTGCGGATGGTTTCCGGAGATTTATCCGAATCGGCGGTCCAAACCCGGTCAAGAAGCGCTTCTGCGCTAAAAACTTGTCCTTTATGACGCATCAAGAATTCGAGCAGGGCAAACTCCATGCGCGGCAGGTGTATTTCTTCGCCGCCTTTCGTCACTCGGTGAGAGACGATATCGAGAGCAAGGTCGCCGGCTTCCAGAACTTCGCCTGAAAGACTGGACGGTCTACGAAGAAGGGCTCTAATTCTGGCTGACAGTTCTTTCAAATGGAAAGGTTTAGTCAAATAATCATCGGCACCGGCATCGAAACCGACTTCTTTATCGGGAACAGTGCCGCGTCCGGTCAGTATAAGAATTGGCGACTGCCCACCTTGCGCGCGGTAGTGCTTGCAAACTTCGATGCCGTCCATCTTGGGAATCGTCAGGTCGAGAACGACCACATCGTATTTATAGGACTTCATCATATCGAGGGCGTCGACGCCGGTTTCCACCCACTCGACCAGATAATGCTCGAACTCAAGCCACTCCTGAACAGTGCCTGCCAGGTTTCGATCGTCTTCAACGAGAAGAATCTTTGCCATCGAGTCTCGAGAGGTCCGTGCTTTCCCTTGAATAATCTACTATAGATTCAAGAATTTGAAATATATAAATAGATCTACGTACCAGATCATTTTCCCAATCTAGGACATTCTGCCACATGCGCAAAAGCTATGCGACACCGGCGGTTTGATTCTTGCCGCCATCTTACGTACAGCGGGGCTAGAACCGCTCACTTTATCAGGCAGTGCCATAAGTTATTCGGTCGCGGGCGGCAGGCAAAGGGCTTACCAGCGGCTGGTTTGACCCATACCATCACCTGTGGTGGCACCGTCATCTGACGACGGGGTTTCGAACAGATTCGTGTTTTAGTTCTCATAAGGTTGAATTATTTGAGTCTATAAAAAGTAGGCTGAGTGTCCAACAATCATGGTCTTTGGCTATAAACCTTGAGAGAGTGCCAGACGTCAGGTAAACCAAGCCTTAGCATTGCAAGTTATTTATCTATTGATATTGCCGGACGATTTTTCTGAAATGTCAGCCCACTGTCACGTTCCCCTGACGTTACTGCGTTTAAATGATACTTACCGAATCGATTTAATCCGAACAGCCTTTTTGGGTACCAAACGTTCACAAATCTCTTCTAAAGTAAGCACATCTTGATTCTTGGCAACAAACCCTTTACTACCACCAATCAAGATAACCCCCTCGGTCGCCCGACCAGCCGTTCATCAAATTATTTTGAGGGAAATGCAGAATGCAACTCAAGTTTTTCTTGCAAGCAGCACTAGCCACTATCTCCGCACTTGTACTTACCAGCTCGGCAGCACAAGCCCAACAACTTCCGGTCGCTCAAGCGCCGCAAGTTTCGCAAGAGCAACAAATGCTCAACAACCTGCCTGCCGAAGTCAAAGCACAAATGAGACCAGGCATCCGCTACACCATCGGAGCCAAAACCAACGCCGGCTGGGAAAACAGCCTGGTAAAAGCTAACTCCGGACTGAAGCACTTCTACTGGTCACCTGTGACGAGCATGGTTCAAGCCAGCCCATCACAAAGAACAAAATCTCAAGCAACCGCGTCCGCCCCTTTGACTAGACCTGCGTTTCACTACCAGAAACCAATCAAAGCAGCACTTCCACACAACCCTTGGATGGATATGCCGCTCCCCCGCAAAGCGGTTGCCCAAGCCCTTCCTCAATCGAGAAATTCCAGAGACGTTTCAGCAAAACTCTCTTACAAGAAACCTCGGTCGTCCGAAGACGTAAACGGTGAACTAATCTCCACCGATACACAAGCCAAGCTCTACGCCGCCTACCCGACCGAGAAAGCCGCCCGCAACGTCGGTGGCAATCTCTCCAGCCGTGAACTGTACGGTAAGCTCCTGAGCAGCAAATAAGTCCAACATAGTTTTCATAGTGAGCAGCGAGTGGGTGCGGGATCGGTCAAACGGTCCCGTTCTCTTTGGGGCCTTTTTGCGGGCGAGGGCACGATGTCAACAGAGTCGCGCTATGTTTACGGCTACGAGCCACAGGGCAAATTGTAGACGGAGCCCTCAAATGGACCGGGCTCTATAGATAAGGAGCGACTGACATGACGAGTCGTCCAATAACGTACCGAACGGTATGGATTACAGTTTTACTCGGAATACTGATCGCCACGGCACCAAACTGGCTGAATAATCATCCGCAAGCCACTTATGACGCGCCCTGGGTTCACCCGTCTTTGACTGAACACTAATCAACAAATATGAAACGTAAAACTGGTGCCGTGTACCTGGCCGCTTTCCTGGTAGGCTCGACGCAGTGTGGAATGGCGCTAGCTGCTCCGGCAGCGGCGCAGAAGGTTTCACCCAAAGGTAAATCGACCGCCAAACCGGCAGGTTGGAGCCCTGGTCTGAGCAACATGATGGACCAGCTCGAGTCTGAGCTTGGTCCAAAGAAGGGCGTACCGCCAGCATCTCCGCCGCCTGATTTGAACGGACCGGAAACGGTGCCGGAGTCCATGCCGCCGGAACCCTCGGATTCGATGGGATCGGATTCCTTGCCGCCGGAACCTGGCACCGCCGGTAGTGACGGGGGTGGTGCGCCCTCGCAAATTATCATTGACCCGAGTTCTGAACTTAAGTTGACGCCGCCTGGGGCTCTGAATGGTTCAGATAATCCGGACGACGACGACGACGACAAGCCTGGCGCGCCAGCGGCCGTTCCGATGCCGCCGGATAACTATCAGGGACTGATGCCTTTCGGCACCGGCAGTGGTGGCACGCAAAACGGTGGATCCGCTGCCGACAGCTCGACAGTAACCACTCCTGTTGTTTCCCCTGCGGACACTTACATCGCAGAGATTGCCAAAAGTGGTGTCGCTCGATGGGACAGAACCAGGTATCCGATAAAAATATACATTGAGCCTACATCCACGGCGAAAGGATTTCGTCCGGAATTCGTTTCCATTTTGACTCAAGCATTTAAGGATTGGGGCAAGATGATTCCGTCCGTTCCGATGGAATTCGTTAACAACCCGACTTATTGCCAAATCACCTGCCGATGGACCGACAATCCGGCAAACTTAGTCGACAATCGTGAGGGCGGAGATACAATCCTGGCTCCCGACGACCTTGGCATTCTTCATGCCGACATGACGATTAAAACAATAGCGCCGAAAAATTTTCAGACGATTCCCACAAATTACATGAAGCGCGTCGCACTGCACGAAGTTGGTCACGCTCTCGGTCTGACCGGTCACAGTCTACAATCGCGCGACATCATGTTTGGCGTCGTGGATCCAAAGGACGAAGATTGCAGCTTAACTGCTCGCGATCAAAAAACGTTGCTCGCCCTTTACACGATGAACATTGCTGCAAACCAGAGACTCGATGCAACTAAAATGGACCAGGTCGGAAACCCGAATCTTCCTAAAACACGCGCACTAATACTAAACAATGAAGCATCCGCTGCATTGAAAACCATGAATTTCGCTGTCGCCGAGACTAAGTTGAAAGAGGCTCACAAACTAGATCCTGCTAACTCAACAATTTGTGGCAACCTCGGGGCCCTGTACGCTAACCTCGGCAATTTCGCAGGTATGGCTCGCAATTTTCCGTTAGCAATTCAGCATTACAAACAAGCAATTCCGCTGCTCGAACTCAGTAATAATAAATCGGCTCTGCTTGCGATTCTAACGAACTACGCGCAAGTGCTTCAAGCCACGAACAATTCAGTTGAATTGAAAAATGTTCAAACTAAAATTCAAAAGTTGAAATAGGAAGCCACCTCTGAGTGGAACTTTGAAATCGCTGCACGATCGTCGGATGTGGGGACGAAGGGAGGTTCTTGTCCACTGGAACAGCGCTTCTTGTCCCTCTGAACACAACGCGCGTCAGCCCCTGGCTAACGCGCGTCGCAGTTTTTTTTTACCAACCGAACTCGGGAGTCGGCGTCGCCTGATTACTCTTTATCTGGCGATCCGTCCTTATCCTTTGTTTCGTCGTCTTCTTCATCCTGGTCTTCCAGGTGTGGCGCATTTGCGCGTCCCAGAGCGGAATTGAGACGACTGGCTAGTGATGGGGGTTGTTGACCCGCTTTCTTGTTGCCTCGATCTAATCCGCCTTTTTTAGGTTGAAGATCTTCAGCAGTTTTGCTTTCAGGTCCCTTGTTCGGCAGCGGCTTTTGACCTTTCTGATCTTTCGGCTGCGGCTTCAGGAGGTCCGTCGGTTTCGCCGGCGTTACTGGCTTGTTGACGGTATTGTTGATGATTTGCTGTGGTGGCAGAGGCGGTGCTGCCGGTCTCTGAACCACTGGCGAAATCGCTATCACTGGAACGTTTCCGAGGAGTTGCCCTGGCGTTTGGGGCTGACTGTCGAGCGCATCTCTGCGCTTCTGGTCTAGTTCCGCACGCATCCGCTCTGAGTCTTCACGAGAACGATCTTGCATGAAGGCTACACCTTCGGCACCAGTGCCGATACCACCCGAATCATGTCCGGTTCCTGGATGTCCTGTCGCACCGGCATCTCCCGGTTGACCGGACGGTGGCGTCGGAGTATGTCCAGGCGTTTGCTCGGACATACCACTGCTGCCTGGATCGACATTCTGAGGCAGCGAAGATGGCTGTGGAACCACATCACTGGAACCCGAATAAGTCTGTCCGGACAGTCCACCGGAATCACCAGCGCGATCGAATTGCGGCGATGGTTCCGAACCATATGGTTGATCGGTTGGAGTCGAACTGGTTGGAGTCGAACTGGAACCCGTGCTGGAAGAGGTCGCATTATTCTGGATGTAGTCGCGAGACACGTCTTGCGAATAATTCGATCCACCTTGCGGTGCTCCTTGCGACGGCGCAGATGCCGACGCTATCGAGTCCATCGATGAGGCAGAACCTGGATTATATGAGCCTCCTGATGGTGCATTTGCACCGCCGGATGGTCCACTGGAGGCACCGCCGGTGGTTCCGCTCGCCGTACTACCTGACGAGCCGCTGGTGCTGCCACCTGACGATCCGCTATCAGACAGAGGTCGAACGTCGCCGGATGGCCCGCCCATCATATTTTGTTGATCTGATTGACCAGGTCGATTCAATTCCTGCGAAGTAGAAGAACCACTTGCGGAGGCAGTTGAAGGGGATGAGGTCGAATCAGAGCTTGTATATGAACCTGCTGGCGTTGTGTACGAACCTTGTCCACCAGAACCTTGTCCACCAGTCGGAACTGAATCGGAACTGTACGATCCGGAAGATGTTGAGTCCGTGTACGAACCTTGTCCACCAGCTGAAGTAGCCGAATCAGAACTTGTATACGAACCACCGGATGATGGTGTCGTGCCTGCGTTTGTGTACGAACCAGATGATGGCGCCGCACCCGTATCAGACGAGTAACCCTGAGTAGGATTGGTTCCAATTACGTCACCGCTGGTGGTGTCTCTGGAGATGGAACTTCCACCGCTAGGAGAGCCACCGCTGCCGATGTTTCCACCACCTGATGCGATTGAACCGCCCGATTGTCCACCTGGTGATACTGGCGCGATGAACGAACCGGCATTGTCGGAGGACTGGCTTCCATATGATGGGGAGCCGGACGATGAACCAGCGACATCTCCTGAGAGGTCTCGCGCCACGGTGTAACCCGAGTCAGTCGAACCCGCTGAGGTAGCTGGTGTGACGTATCCGCTCGAAGCAGGCGAGTCTGCAGCAGACGGCTGACCACTATAGGTCTGACCACCGCTATGACCGCCACCGAGAGTGGTGCCACTAGAACTTGTGCCGGCTACATCGTAGCCGCTCGAAACGGATCCTCCGGATGCTGCTCCTCCGCTAACGTCTCTGGCTACGTAATCGGAAGAACCAGATTGAGGAGTGGCATAACCGGTCGAGGCCACAGAGCCAGGATCAGATGGCGACGAGCCTCCACCAGGGCTTCCGCCCGAGTACATAGTTCCTGAATCGCTTCCAGCGACAGAGCCGCCGGAGACGTCACGAGCCACATAAGAAGGATCGGAAACCTGAGGTCCTGTTGATCCACCGCTTCCACCAGAGGAGCCGCCGCTGTGACCACCACCACTGGTGCCGCCACCGCCTGGGCTAACCTGGTAGTTGCCGGCTAAATCGTAACCGCTAGCCGAACCACCACTTACGGTGCCACTGCCGCTATCACGTGCAAGACCGGTGTCACCACCGCTGATTGTGCCACCAGAAGGTGTGATGTATCCACCGCCACCACTCTGACTGCCGCCACCGCCGTGAGAACCGGCTGCAGGGCTAACGCCGCCGACATTGGAGTTGCTGGCGATGTCATAAGTACTGCCTGCGGAGCCGGTATCGCGGGCGAGTCCTGTGTCCGTGTAACCGGTCGAACCGGTACCCGAGCTAACGCCGCCGACATTGGTGTTACTGGCGATGTCATAATTACCGCCCGAGGAGAACCCGGTATCGCGTGCAAGTCCTGTGTCCGTGTAGCCGGTTGAAGCTGATGGCCCGCCGACAGTTGGTTCAGGCGATGAAGGACTACCGCCGGAGTAACCGCCGCCGCTTGTGTATCCACCAGTCGGACTGGCGGAGGCGACATCATACGTTCCCGATGAAGGTGTGCCTGGGTTGCTGTCTCTGGCGACATAAGTGTCCCCGCCACCACTTGGATTATATGTTCCTGATCCTGGGCCAGGAGCTGCAGGCGCGCTAAACGAGCCGCCACCACTGGTAGTACCACCAGCTGCTTCACGAGGACCGGACAATGTGTTGTAGCCACTCGGTCCCGGTGCCTGTGGTCCGGGCAGAGAATCTCCACCGCTCGCGACAGAATCGGCCGAGGACGTTCTGAGATGACTGCCACCTGTGTGAGGTGCAGATTGGCTCGCTGGTCCGGGCTGGATGGCTGGTCCAGGTTGACCTGGTCCCGGCATACTCACTACCTGGTCACCAGATTGATCTCGAGGAATCGCAGTTGAAGTTCCACCTGCTGGATTTGGGCCAGGAGCTGGTGCTGGTTGACCTTCTCTTTGTCCCGGCAGACTTGCGACTTCAGTTTGGCCAGGGTTAGCCTCGCGTTTGAAGCTTCCGCCCGGCGCACCGATTGGAGCGCCACCGGCAGGCACAATTGCGCCTGGACCTGCTGCGCCTTGAGGGTCAGCAGGCATTGCACCTACAACTCGACCATCGGCACCAATTGCGGTGTCTCTGTTCACGACACCACCATTTGCAGCTACAGCACCACCAGGGGGTACTGCGCCTACTGGACCGGCTGGACTGTCTCTGTCAACTGTTCCACTAGGAAGGATGGCTCCGCCCGGCGGCACTGCACCTACGGGACCAGCTGGAGCATCTCTGTCGACGGCTCCGCCCGGAGGTACGACACCACCAGGAGGCACTGCACCTACAGTTCCAGCTGGAGCATCTCTGTCGACGGTTCCGCCAGGAGGCACGACCCCACCAGGAGGCACTGCACCAACAGGTCCGGCTGGAGCATCTCTATTCACGGTTCCGCCCGGAGGCACGACCCCACCAGGAGGGACTGCACCAACAGATCCGGCTGGCGCATCTCTGTTAACAGTACCTCCAATAGGAGGCACTACAGGTGGTACCGCAGCGACAGGACCAGACGCAGCATCTCTGTTCACGGTGCCGCCGCCTGGAGGAGCAACGACTGCTGGAGCAAGTGGAGCTGCCGATACAGAAGCAGCTCCGATCACCAGAGGCGCCGAACTGGCTGAGCCCCCAGGAGGAGGACCTACTGGAACGCCCTCAGGCCTATGACCAATTTTAAGTTTATGATCTGCTGCAGCTGCGGCTTCAGCCGACGGAGGCTCAGTCGCACCCGGGATCGCTCCGCCCAATTTTGCCATTTCGGATTTTTTGACGTCCTCAACTTTGCCCTTCGCAGCGTCCGCTGCGGCAGGATCAGTGGCGCTCAACACCACGGGACCGCCTTCACCTGGTTTCTTCTTATCGCCTTCTGGACCGCCTAAAGATCGTGCTACAGCTCCAGCCTCGAGAACTTCTCCAGCTGCGACATCACCGCTAGCCGTGACAGCAGGTGACCGAGGCGGATCTGTGGTAGCTACCGGTCCGCTCGAAAGTGGTGCCGACGCTGGTCCCCCCGCAGAAAGAGGAGGTGCTCCACCAGGTGGTGTAGCACCTGGTGCTGTGGCGGGTGGTTTCACGTCAACTTCCGTCAATGGAGGTTTTTCACCCTCAGGGCCATTCGGAGCTGCTGAGGCTGACCTGGTTGCAGCAGGATTAGTTGCACCCAATGCAGCTGGAACTGGAGGTGCAGGTTGAGGTGTCGCCGGACCCTCGGTTGATGGTTTAGCAGGAGGTTGCGGGTTGTTGCCGCCCGGGTTATTGCCGCCCGGCTTGCTGCTGTCGTCGCCGCCGCCGCCGCCGCCACCACCGCCGCCACCACCGCCGCCACCTTTGCCGGACTTCTCGATGGCTTGCGCCATCTTCTCGCCGAGTTTCATGGCTTCTCCACCTGCGGCTCTTACCATTCCGGCAAAGTCGAAGGCGAATTTCACGGTCAAATTGGCAAGCGTGTTTAGCGCCAGCATTATTATTGTTCCAGTTTCGTCCACACCCCTGAAGCATGCAATCAGGAGCACGATTGTGTTCCAGAAAAGTGCCCAGAAGCAAACGGTGATAACACCCTCAACCCAGTTGGGCAGGGCATCTCGCAAGTGCTTCATTGGCCAGACCCAGAGTCCGGCAACGACTGGTCCGACGCACCACAGGTAGTATAAGTATGCCAATTGGAAGGCGCACAAAATACTCCACGAAGTAACTAGTGAAGCGTTAGAGCTATTGGCCATCAGCCTTGCAGCCATGACCGCCGCGGGTACTGCCTCGTTAGCTCTATCCGGAGGAACGATATAAATTCCTGCGCAAGGGTCATAGATTTTTACTGCAATCAAGTCAGCTTCGAGTTGAGCAAACGGTGTCGCATTGCCCAAAAGAATTACGCCCATTGAAGAAACAGGAATGTCGATTGTGTTTCTGTTCTCTTCAGGTAAGCGCCACGGCATACATTTGATCTCGTGACAAATCGCGTCTCGATACATGTCGGATCCGAACATACGCGTGTATTCATCCGCGATCGTGTGCGTGATCGAGTTAGCAAGGTCGATGCCGTAGTTAACTACTAAATAGGTACCAGGAATTAAAAATATGGCGACGAAGGAACGAAGGATTCCATCAAACGGATTTACCTGCCCGAGAACTGGGTTGCCGGCAGCCATAATGGCCCGGACCTGGGACAAAACGGCACCTGGTAACAGCAAAAGAATGCCCATCGGCACAAATATGTTGTTGCGAATTTGGTTCCATCTGTTGCCACCTTCTACGGTGAAGTTATGCAGATAAGTGGATGTGTAAGAGATCGCAGTTTCGGCCATATCGTGACCGATTTCTCCGGCGACATCGGCTCCTTCAGTAGCGGCACCGGCAGCACCGGCTTGACCAGCTTGGGCGTTCTGCATGGTTCTGCCTTCAAGAGCGGCCTTCTGAGCGTTAGACGTGGCGTTGTTTACTGCCTGCGCGGCGCTGGTAAGTTCTCCGGTGGGTTGGCCTGTCATACCGCTCAAATTCAGAGCCTGCGTTTGCATGTCTCTGATCTCAGGAGTAACGTTTTCCCGCTTTACTGGATCGTTCTGCCCAACTGCGTTGCCAACCTGGTTGCCGGCACCAAGAGAGGTAAAGCCAAGTGCATTTAAGAAGGCGGCAGCTGGGTTTTGGTTGCCGCCCAGAGCGGCGGCGACGTGGGGCCAAAAAGGATTGGCCTGTCCGGGAGGACCAGCTGCGGCTTGGCCAGCAAGCTGCTGGGCGAACAGACCGCCTTTTTCACCTTCTTCTTGTGCAGACCCGGGCAGGGCGCACACCACCAGCGATACCACTGCGAGAAGCAATATGGTTGCCTTTGGTGCGAGAAATCTGAATTTCATATTAGTCTTACTCATTGGTTCGCTGGATCTCCCCGTCCGTATCACGATGAATGGTTATTTGGAACTCGCTTGATTCACTGCCTGATCTGACTTCGACATAATTTGCGAAACCATCTCACCAGCTTTGAAATCAAACGGATTGAAGGGGACGTACATAAGGATTATTAAAAAGGCCATAAACATAAGCATTTCCCAGAGTGTGTACAAATCGAAGGCACCAAGCCATCCCAGACGGACGTCGATACACAGGAGCACCACGCACCACCAGAATCGCCATAACGCCAGATTGATGATTGCATCAACCCAGTTCGCAAATACTCGTATAAATAAGGAACCAGCACCACCGGGCCACGCATAGAGAGCAGCGGCAATCGGTCCCATCAAGAGCAAGTAACAGGCCATCGCGATCTGAAATGCGCAGAGAATGACAAGACCGAAAGCAGCTGCGTCAGCAGTCGAGTTAACCAGCGTTTGAAGCATGATCGTAGCTGGACTTTGCGATTCAACGCCGGATAGAGCCTCTGGCCCCTCGGACAATTTACCAAGAACCTGAAACATGCTCGGCGGAAGAATTTGATTCCTCGCATTTTCAGGCGGTGCTCGGAATACCTGTTCATCGCCCCACATATAGATGTTGAGCAAGTTGATATTGCGATGAACCTCGTATTGCATAGAGTTGCCGACATCTATGGTGTAACTGATAATCAATTGGCTTGCCGGTATCAAGAAGATGGCAATCATCGATCTCAAAATTCCGGTGAATGGACTGACTGCATCTTCATCGTTTTGATTGCCCATAAATCCGCCCGAGATCAAGCCTTTGAGCTGAGTTAGCACAGCGCCCGGCAATAGCAACAACACGGCCATCGGCAGATAGATGTTTTTATAAGCTTGCTGAACCAGATAGATCGCGTTGGCATAAGTCTTCACTGGTTGACTTGCACTGCAGGCGGAGCCGGAAGCTTCGTTCGCCACGTTCTCCAGCGACGTGCCTGAGAGCAGCAACATTGTCGCCCAGGTCGGATTGAACGCATCAGCCATGGCTTCTGATGCGCCTTGCGCAGCACCTTGGGCCTGAGCCTGTGCTTTTTGAAACTGTTTATGTGCGCCGAAACCAAGATCTGAGCCTACTTGGTTACCGGCAGCCGTTATGTTGCTCGCGTTGGTTTGAGATATGTCATTACTTGACGCACCCATCACGCCTTCATACACTTTAAGTTCCATCGAATGTTCAGGGGAGTTGGGCTTGGCTCTCAAGGTCACGACTCCACTACTCGTCAAGTGAGGCACTGGCGGTGGTGTCGGATAGTGCCCGGAGAGAGTGTTAGGTTCACATTGATAGTATGGCAGCGCCCCGGCCTGACACCCCTCACCTATTTGCTTGCCGTTCGGAGGTCCACCGCACGCGTTATACGGCACCTCTTCGCCTTTTTGATACTGTTTGTTTTGAGGCTGTGACTGGAGACTAGGCGCTTTACCCGATCCGCCCTCAGCTCCGGCGAAGCCATCGGTCGACAAGTCGTTCTGAGTATCAATAGGTTGTGCATCCTCGACTCTGCTTTTCAATCCCATGAACTCGGGATACTTTACCTCTGTCGCCCTTTTTTCTGAGCTATGGAGATACGATTCTCTCTGAATCTGCTGAGCATTAGCAGGTGCGAAGTCGGCAATCAGCAACGCTGCCATGAACAGACAAAAAGAGGCGAACTTGAATGGTCGATTATGCATGCAGAAAGCCCTCAAGCCAGACCGTCGTCCGACTTTTTTGATAAATGGAGCTGCTTGAGATAGTAAGAAGGGTTTTGGATTGAAAAAAATCGGGTTGGAGGGAGAGCCAAAACCCAGTCTGATGGCAACCCACTATTTATACGCCTCATTTGTGAACATTTGGTACCCCCTTGGGAACCCCGTTTAATGTAGAACCCGGCGGACACTGCGTGAACGCACGATTTCAATCAGACCCTTGTGGGTCCGTTATCTATATGCCCAAATGTCGCGCGCATAATACACGCACCACACACCCAGACCCGCACTATGGAGGCAAAAACTTTTGCTCTCGGTTACGATCAGCTAACGGTCGCAGCTAAGCAGTTTAATTTCATACGTCAACGTACTGTTTGGTGGAACTTTGGAGCCGTGGCCTTCAACGCCATAGCCGAGTTCCGGCGGAATCACAACTTTGCGCGTGCCGCCCACTTTCATCCCCATGATTCCTTTTTCGAAGCCGGCAATCACTTTGCCGGAGCCAAGTACAAAACTGAACGGGATGCCCTTATCCAGCGAACTCTCGAATCTGGTTCCATCGGCAAGAAAACCTGTGTAATGCACCATCACCATCTTTTGAGCGGTGGGTTTCATGCCCCAGCCCTGCGCTAGATCTTGATACTGCAGTCCATCCGGAAGTGTAATTAGTTTGCCGGGCGGCTCTTTTTTCGTATTCGGATCGAGCATTCTGCGAGTGTTGTAGTCAACCGTTTCGACTTTCTCAAAAATATTCTCGTTGCGAATGCCGCTAGTTTGTTTTACAGGTCCGGCAACAGTGGCTTCATCAGCGGGTGTCGAATTGGAGCAAGCTGTAGTAGCCATCATCGAAATGGCAGCGACAACGTAACTTCGAAAACGCAGGTGAGGATGTTTGTGCAGATCCAATTCTTTCTTCACCAGTTTCATAAACCTTGCTCCTTGCGTGGTGCACAAAATTTTTGGTAACTCTTGCGAGATAATTTCGAATCATCGTTTCTCTTGCTGATTAAAACCTAGCAAAACACAATTCGCCATATCCAGTCAACATTTTTATGTGAAATCCCTTTGCCTGACTTGATTTGCTTAGTTCGATTTTTCAACCTTGTCATTGCGAAAAGCATAGAGATTTCCATCTTCAGCGGTTACATAGATCATACTCTGATCTAATACAGGACTTCCGGCGGGAGCATTTTCCTCGGGTTTAAACGACCAGTTTATTTTGCCGCTAGCGACGTCAATGGAACTGACAGTAGTCCCGGTGTTCACGAAAGTCACTCCATTGGAGATTACGGGTTTCGAAACTGGTGCTGAGCATGTCGTGGACGAAATGATCTTACCGGACGCGACATCGAACACGTGGAGGACGCTAGAATCGCCGTTCTTAGTCGCGCACACGACGAAACCATCAGAGCTGGCAGGCGAGGACATCACTCGATGATCGAGCTTTTGCCGCCAAAGATACTTTCCCGATTCCAGATCGAGAGCGTTAAAGTAGCTTTGCGATTTTGTGTCGGGCTGCGCGCTTTTGTCCACTTTGATTGGCGCTTCCAGCGCCGCTTTAGATACAGGTGGTTCTTCTTCCGAACCGAAGTAAGCGACTCTATCGGAGAGGTAAACGCCGCTTGTGAGCCAATTAGTCTCGATTGGCCCGACCAACTTATTCTGCTCAGTAAACGCAACAGTCGACTTGCCGTCGGATGAAGCGATGAACAAAACACCTTTGTTCACGAACAAAGCGCGGGCGGCACTTGGCTTACACCAGTTCAAAACCAGTCGGTTTTTGGTCTTGCCGGTGGCACCATCGACAAAAGCGATGGCGCGATCAACGCACTCAGTCATGATCGTGTCGCCTTCGATCACGACATTCGGTATGGTAGAAGGTCTTATCTCCTCACTCGAAACCCAGGAAATTAAGCCTTTTTCTTTGTCCACTCCACAAATGGAGCCCGTGCCCTGGCAGTAAACATACTTACCTACTCCAATGATGCTGACACCGGCGGGATCGGACATAGACTTCATTTCCCAGATTTTCTTTCCGTCGCTCAATGAATATGCACGGAGGAATCCGCGCCCAGTCCGTCCCGGCTCGATTTTAAAAACATTCATTCGAGACGTCGTGTAGACCGTGTTTCCATCGACTGCAAAATCCGAAACGTCATCTCGACTGGTCCAAATTTCCTTCCCGTCTTTTTTGTTGACCGCATGCAAGTAAACCTGATTGTTCCAGGGATAACCACTGATATAGAGTACGGTGTCGCCCGCCACAACCGGTGTTTCTGCCATTCCTTTAGCGGACCAGTTTGCTCGACGCAGCGGTTTATAAACCCACGCTTGTCGATCTTGACGCGCGCATGACGAAAGAAACGCCACGACAAAAACTATCAGGAGGCTTGAAGCGACAAGGTTTATTTTCGTAAGTCGCATCTTCAAAATTCATTCCTCGACAATTGGCAAATCTGAAGTCTGTCTCATAGTACACCGAAAGGTCGCCTCTGTCTCTAAACAAATCGGTGAAGGCGAGGGCTGACGCCGCGCTTCGAAGTGTTCGGATCAATTACTAGATCACTTCTTTTTCTATTTATATGGAACTTCAGACGAATTTGCCGCTTTGTTGAACGTCGAGAGCGAACGAATCATTTCCGTTATTGCTTTCGAAACCTTTTTCGGCAAACAGCTTTTCATGCGCGTTTGAAGCAGGCACCAGATCGGTTTCAACCCGCTCGTATAAAAGTCGCGGAGCGAATTCTACGATCACCGTAATCAATTCGCTCAACATTTCAGCTTGATCAAACCCGCTTCCGGAGCTGCCGATCAGTCGTTTAATTTCTAAAACCGATTCGCTTTTTTTCTTCGCGCCCGCCAGTCCAACAATTTTATTTTCGTGTTCGGCAACGAGAAGCAATCCTTCTTTGCCGAAGTAATTTGCTTCGATGTTGCGCAAATCGGCGTCTTTAGTCTCAATCTCAAAAGACGATCCGGACGCCTTGTAGATTGACTCTACAAAGGTCCGGATCTCAGGTTCATCTTGTCGATTGGCGATTCTAATCTGCACAACGACTCCGCCTAATTACTGTACGAGGTAACCGATCAACAACAGCGCGACGATGTTGAGAATCTTGATCATCGGGTTGATAGCTGGACCGGCGGTGTCCTTGTAAGGATCGCCTACGGTATCGCCGGTGACGGCAGCTTTGTGAGCGTCCGAACCTTTGCCACCATGGTGCCCATCTTCGATGTACTTCTTAGCATTATCCCAGGCGCCGCCACCCGAGGTCATCGAGATAGCAACAAAGATACCGGTGATGATACTACCGACAAGAACGCCGCCAAGAATTTTCGCTGCTGCGAATTCTCCAGGAAGTGCTTTAGAGAGCCAGAAGTAACCGAGCATAGCGATGATTACTGGAGTCAAAACCGGGATCAATGCTGGAACAACCATTTGTTTCAACGCCGAAGTGGTTACGATGTCGACGCATTTGCCGTACTCAGGTTTTGTAGTTCCTTCCATGATTCCAGGAATTTCTCTGAACTGGCGGCGAACTTCTTCGACGACCAGACCGCCGGCTTTACCAACGGCTTCCATCGCCATTGCAGCGAATAGATAAGGAATCAAACCACCGAGGAACAGTCCGGCCAATACATAAGGACTGGAAAGGTCGAACGTGAGAGTTTGTGTGCCACCAGCTTTGGTGATAGCCAGCTGCAATTCTTGAGTGTATGAACTGAACAACACGATAGCTGCCAAACCAGCTGAGCAGATTGCGTAGCCTTTGGTTACGGCTTTAGTGGTATTACCGACGGCATCAAGCGGATCGGTGATGGCGCGAACTTCTTTCGGTAGCTCAGCCATTTCAGCGATACCACCAGCGTTATCCGTGATTGGTCCGTATGAGTCGATAGCGACGATGATGCCGGCCATACTCAACATTGCCATCGCAGCTAGTGCCACTCCGAATACTCCGCACAAACCGAAGGAAACGAGAATGCCGACGATGATTGTGACTACGGGCCAGGCGGTTGCTTCCATCGAGATGGCCAGGCCGGCAATGATGTTGGTTGCGTGCCCGGTTTCTGATGCTTTGGCGATGTGTTGAACAGGACGATATTCAGTCGATGTGTAGTACTCGGTGATGCGCACGATAAGACCAGTGACCGCGAGACCCACGAGTGAGGCGACATAGAATTTCCAGGTTGGAACATCGACGCCATTGATTTGCAGACCACCCATCATCATATCGGTGGCAAACCAGAATCCGACTGCAGCCAGAACACCGGCGACGATCAAACCTTTATAGAGAGCGCCCATGATGTTTTTGCTGGCGCCCAGTTTGACGAACATCGCACCGATAACGGAACTGACGATCGAAATTGCGCCGAGGAACAGAGGAAACAAAAGCAGTGTGGAACCAGGTCCTTGCGCTTCGATTTGAGCGCTGAAAACTTGGTGAGCAAGAAGCATGGTGGCAATAGCGGTGACTGCGTAAGTTTCAAAAAGGTCGGCTGCCATACCGGCGCAGTCGCCAACGTTATCTCCGACGTTGTCGGCAATAACAGCGGGGTTTCGTGGATCGTCTTCAGGAATTCCGGCTTCTACTTTTCCGACAAGGTCAGCGCCGACGTCGGCAGCTTTCGTGTAAATACCGCCGCCCAATCTGGCGAAAACGCTGATCAAACTGGCGCCGAAGCCCAGACCGACAAGTGCGTTCAGATCTCTAGTTGCCCAATAAAATCCGGTGACACCAAGAAGACCGAGTCCAACCACTAGAAGTCCGGTGACGCTGCCACCTTTGAAGGCGACGCCCAGTGCTTTTTCAAGTCCGTCGCGAGCGGCTTCTGCTGTTCTGACGTTTGCTCGTACTGAAACATACATGCCGATGAATCCAGCGGCGGCACTCAAGACCGCTCCTGTGATGAAGCCGTAAGCCGTCGTTGGTCCCAGAGCGAAGAAGATAATGATTGCAAGAATTACGCCGACGATGCCGACTGTCGTGTACTGACGATTCATATAAGCGCTTGCGCCTTCTTGAATCGCGGCTGCGATTTGCACCATGCGTTCGTTGCCGGCCGGGAGCTTCAAAACGCTAAGTCCGGCATATGCTCCATATCCGAGGGCCGCTAAGCCGCCTCCTATACACGTCCCAAAAATTTGGTTCTGGTCCATTAGCATTAGTAAACTCCCTTAGTGAAATACCAGTTCGCGGCCAACTGGCCTCGAACTCCGACAGCAACCGAATTCAGTTTCCGCTGCTTGCAAAGCGGCAAACGAACAGACCAGTTCAATTTATCAGGATCTACTACAAGACATCTCAAAGCGTATTTAATATAGCCTCGCCTGTGGTGGCAATTTTGCAAGGCGAAAGTTTTCAAGTAGCGAGTAGGAAACATTGGGAATGCCTCACCGTCAGTGTTAGGATTGCGCGCCACCAGAAAGTTAAGGTACATTCATGTGGCAATGTTTCCTGTTAAAAAAAATATCGTGCGGATTGCTCAGCTCTCATTTTTACTTGCCTTAATAACTTGTAGCCCCTGCGCGGTTTTCGCGCAGTCCAATGTTGGGCAAAACACAATCGTCGAGGTAAGAGAAGATCGCGCGAAAACTTCCGCTGCCCTTCTAACGTCGAGTAAGAAACAGCTTCCACGTCCGATAATTCAATTTCTTCAAGGAGAAAACGGAAATACCGTATTGGTAGCTGATTTCAACGATGTGGTTTTTCCTTATTCAACAAGAGTAATCAATGTCAACGCGACGCCGATTGCCGGCAGTGCCACCATGGGCAGTGCGGAGCGTTCCGGAATCAAATTGGTTCGCATCGGAAAGTTTCAAGATAGTCCACCTGTCTGTCGGGTTGCTATCGTTTCCAGCGATCCGGCCAAGCTGCGCGCAGTTACTTTCGATTCGCGCCCCGGCAGTTTGCTGATCAAGTGGCCGAAGTCCAGCACTATGGTCGCAAACGGTTTTGGCATGCCACCACAGGCGCCATCATTCCGTGGACGGTCGGCGCCGCAGCACGGACGTGCACACGAGACCGATTACATCCCGCCTCCGGTGTTTCCGCCGACTGGTGAAATGGACCCCAATCTTTCCGAAATACCACAAGTTTCTCAAGGACGAATCGATCCGGAAATTGCATCCGCTAACAACGGCTTAGGTCTTCGAGGGGCAATGCCGGAGCCTACCAACCCGCAAAACAATAGCCGGCAGTATATCAATCCGCAGTTCGCGCGGCGGGAAGCCGCTCAGGGACTGGCTGCCAGTGCGCAGAGTTTAAACAAACAAGCACCGATCAAAGTGGCGTCGACAAAAACCGGTCCCGCCTCCGATCAAGCATGGAAGCCGGTGAAAACCGCAGCGTCGAAAACTAACTCTGCCGATAGTGTGATTCCAAAAGTGGCGCCCGATCGGTTCGGTGCCGCTCGTTTAAACGAACAAGCAAACCAGCCTGAAAAATCGAGCAAGTGGAAAAAGAACAGCCAGGCCAACTCACAAACTGCGCAGAAGTGGAACGCCGACAAAGCGCGCGTCGCCCCTCCAATCAAGCCGCGCGACGAAGAGATCGCACAAGCTGAGCCGATTGCAGAAGAAAAAACGGATTCAGTTTCCAGCCTCTTTTCGAAGGTAAAAGATCGCGCCAAACGTTTCCTTTCCACATCAGAAAATCCGGATAACCAAACACAAGCAATCGAAGTAATCAAAACCGATTCGAAAAAATCGATCGAAGTTGTCACTCCAGAGAAGAAAGACGAAGTTGCCAGAGCCGAGAGCAACGACAATTCAAAAGTGGGGAACACATCCAAGGACGGCATGGATAACCAATCTTCGGCGACGCAAGATGATGGCGAGCCGCCTGCTGTTTTCCTGACGCAGAGTAATTCCGGCAGCGGGTACAAATTCAAAATCGTTTCGCCCGACAAACGCGATTTGAATTTCTCGAGCTTTCGTCTCCACAATCCTGAACGTTTTGTCATAGATCTGGAAGGTTTGCGCAGTGTGCAAAACCTCAGCGTTCCGCAGCCGGACAACACCGACATGTTGAAAGCGATTCGCGTGGGCGCACCTGATCCTGCCAAGAACACAGGGCGACTGGTGCTCGATTTATCCGGTGCCGCAGTCAGCGTCATCCCCGGCGATGCAGCCAGTGTGAATGAAGTCTCATTTGTGATCGGCGAGTCCAGCGATCCTTTAGTAGGTTTATCCTCACCACCAGGAAGTGTCGTTGTAATCGATGCCGGGCACGGCGGAACCGACCCAGGAGCGCAACGCGGCTACGTCAAAGAAAAGGAATTGACTCTGGCAATCGCGAAGAAGACGCGCGACAAGCTGGTCGAAAACGGAGTCAAAGTTGTGATGACTCGAGGCGATGATACCTTTGTCGCGCTGCCTGAGCGCGTCAACATCACCAACAAATTGAAGCCGGACATCTTCCTCAGCGTGCACATCAATTCCCTTGAAAGCACAAACGATATTCATGGCATAGAAACGTACTACCAGACAGATATGAGCAAGGCGCTGGCCCAGCAGGTCCACGATTCCCTGGTGTCGGAACTGACGGCTCCGGATCGCGCTATAAGAAAGGCTAAGTTCTATGTGATCAACCGAGCAGAGGTTCCAGCAGTTTTAGCAGAGGTCGGATTCATTTCTAATAAGGCTGAACGAGACAAATTAGTCTCCGATGATTATCAAGAAAAAATAGCAGGGGCACTGGCTAAAGGTGCTATTCTCTACCTGAAACAGCACTCTTCTGTAGCCGCAAAAATTAGTAGAACTTCAGATCAGTCCAGTGATTCCGCTTTTCATAAGCAAGTAGGAAGCACAATTCCGAGAGCCTCAGAGTTGGTTCACAAGGGACTGGGAATCAAGAGCCACTAAGCCCAAGCGACAATTAACGAGATGTTAACCGCTTGAGAATCACTTTTAACAGGCGATCAGGCAAGTTGCTCTTAAGATGGTAGCAGCGGTGGAATTTGGCCGCGCGAACCGCGAGAGTCAGACGTCCCACTTATATAGTAAGGGAGCCCGCCAGCTAGATGATTCAAGTCTCAGGACTAACCTGGAGAAACATACAGAGGATAGGTCTCTTCGACTCCGGAGTAGGCGGACTTTCCGTACTCCGCAGCCTCGTATCAAGACTGGACCATTCGGCTGAAAAAGAATTCGTTTATATAGGCGATACGCTGCGTTGCCCTTACGGCGACCGGCCAGACAAACAGGTCAATAGTTATGTGAAACAGCTGACCAGTTGGTTGCTGCAACACAATATCGATGCCATTGTCATGGCTTGCAACACCAGCGCCGCTGCCGGAAAAGATGAACTGGTTGCCTATTCACCAGTGCCTGTTCTCGATCTTCTCGATCCGACGGCTGCATTCATCACTCAGCGTGGTATCAAAAAAGTCGGCGTAATTGCGACTGCCGCCACCGCGAAGAAAAAAGCATTTACCAGCACAATCAAATCTATCGATCCAGGCGTTCATGTCACCGAAGTCGGATGCCCGCTTCTGGTGCCCATTGTCGAAGGCGGCAAAGCCGATTCGGAAGAAGCGCAGGAAGCATTGCGACCATATGTGCAGCAGTTAATTGAAAACGAAGTTGAAGCGATCGTTTATGGATGCACTCACTATCCATTTTTAGATTCCGCGCTCAAAACCGTTTTGCAGCAACTTTCTTATCCAGCTCTCATCATCGATCCTGCGGATTGTCTCGCTACTGCAATTTCCGGCAAGTCGGTTTCAACCTTGCACTGGCAAACAGACTCGTTTTCGTCGACGAAATTCGCAACTACCGGTGATGGCGAAACTTTTGCGCGAGTGGCGAGCCGTTGTTTGAAACAAAACATCGGACCAGTCGCAAGTGTATCGATGAGCGAATTGGCTGACTCGTTTGTGATTCGCAAACTGCAAAAACCAGCAGCGCTGCCGACGCCTATTCAGTTGGCGTCAGAAGCGGTGTCATAAGAGCACGCTAATAAGCCGCATGTCGAAGTTCTATTCGCATGTTCCAGTCGTGTGTTCGAAGTTCTAGTCGACCTGACCTTCTACTTGCATGTCTAAGGTCTATGCCACCGTTCTATTCATGGCGGTCCTCGACGCTGGCTCAGTTCTAGTCGCATATTTGAACGTCCTCGCCGCGATGGTGCGATTCAAATTGCGTGTTTGAAGGCCTAGTCGCAGTAAGTCGTCACTTGTGAATTGAGAATTCTGCTGAGACTGCATATATGAAATTGAACTTCGATGTAATGCGTTTCATTATGTGAAAAGGCGAGCAATCGAGCAGCCGGCAAGCGACAAGCCTTCCTGTGGATAGCGAGTGCGTACGCGCTGAATATACACCTGGTTTTAATCGAAGAAATTCGACTAAGGCTTGTGCTCAATGATCTATTAGATCGTATGATCTCGAAACCAATTGAAAAATTCGTAGTCTATCGGCATCACAATGTTCATTGATCGGCGCACAAAACCCTTTTGAGCTGCATCGAACACTCTGATGATTATCAGTGCCAGTTCATCTAACACTCCAATTATCAGATCGTTGACTGCACCAGCGGGCAAGAAAAATAAATGACGAACGTCGCCGAACAACTTAATCTAACAGAACTGTCATCATTCCGAAACCTTGATGAAATGTACGTTGCGGCGAAAGTATGCAGAGCATGCAACCTTTGCAAAAGCCGTACGAATGTCGTGCTTTTTCGCGGCAATCCCCAAGCTAAATTAATGATCATAGGTGAAGCACCTGGTCAAAACGATGATGAACAGGGCGTTCCGTTCGCAGGACGCGCGGGTAAGTTGCTTGATAAAATTCTCGAGTCAGTAAAAATCGACACAGAAAATGATGTCTACATTTGCAACATCGTCAAATGTCGCGCTCCGGGCAACCGCGTCCCTACGCCTCAAGAAGTGGCTCAGTGCAAGGGTTTCCTCGATGCGCAAATTCAATTCGTCGCACCGAAATTGATCCTGCTCGCGGGCAATACTGCAATTCAAAATGTTCTTCAAAATAAAAACCCAATAAGCAAGGTGCGCGGCAAATGGTGTGATTACAAGAATGGTGCTAGAGTAATGTGCATATTCCATCCATCTTATCTTCTCCGAAATGATTCTCGCGAAGTCGGCAGTCCCAAGTGGCTGATGTGGCAAGACATTCAGGAAGTGAAAAAAGAATTGGACGCTCTTAACGGATCAACAACGTAAGCCCAACTCTTACTGTGAACTGGTGAGCTATCACATGGCGACGAAAGCAGATAATTTTTATTCGGATCTTCTTACGGCAGAGTTGGCGGATGCCTTCACTAACGAGTTTGGCCGCGCGATTCTTCGGTTGCCCAACCAGGGACGCGGCGAAGTACATGATGACGTGCTGGTTTATTACTCAGCAGTCGCCATGGATCAGGTCAATACAATCGCGGTAAAGCACGGCATCACCGACCAAGAGACGCTCCACGAGCTCTATCAGTTGATGCGGCACAATCTTGTGCAAGGCTTTCGTATCGGACAAAACATGAAGGGTGTATGGAAGCCCAGCTAGCGGCGGTCATCAAATGACGAAATTTTGTCCGGCATGTCATCGCAATGACGTGTTGAATCCACACGCAATCACACCAGAAAGAACAACGTGTCCGCGCGATTTTTTCCAACTGGTCGAGCGCGAAATCGAAGATCCGATCGAAGAAATTTTCAAAGGCAGATATCGCACGACTGCTTGTATTTTGCCTGGCGAAAAACACGCAATATTCAAAGTTGTTGATGTCGAGGAAAGCGGCGACTTTATTGTTTCCATATTGCGCGCGCGCAGCGCAGACACCAAGCGCATCATCAAATTTGTTGATGTATGGGCAGGCGTGAAACATCGCAACGTTTTGCCGGTTACCGAATCAGGCGTTTCCGCTGACAAAAAATTTGTTTATGTAATTTCGCGAAACCCTGGCGGAAAGCCATTAACGACCATCCTCGACGAACACGGAACATTGCCTGCCAGCACTGCAGTTCCAATTTTTCTGCAATTGTGCGATGGACTGGAACGGATTAACAAAGTCAGTTTGGTTCATGGCAATTTGATGCCGGCTCACATTTACCAGCTCGAAGACGCTGACACGGCCAATCACATGTTGATCTCATGCGATTCCGTACTCGCTCGCTTCGTCGACCCGTCACCAGATGCGGTGGCATCAGATACTGATGTGAGCGAACTCAGTCCTCTTTTTTTGGGACTCGAGTTTATGAAAACCGGCGAGATGGCCGATGCATCCACCGATGTTTATAGTTTAGGCACCGCCATGTACGCCATGCTGACTGGTCTTCCGCCATTCTCGGGAAAAACATTCGAGAGCATCAAAGTAAGTCACAAAGAAGAACAGCCACTGTCATTGCGTGGCGCGGCTCCAGGCATTGAAATTCCGGGACTGTTCGATAAAATCGTTCTGCGCACTTTGAAGAAAGAAAAAATCGAACGCTATCCCAACGTTGAAGCGTTGCGAAAAGACATGATTCAAGCGGCTGACCAGTCGAGAATTTACTTGCCGGCTCAAGCCACCGCAGGTTATACGGCGCAACCGTATACCGGCGACACTGGCGCGGATAAGGCGCAGCCGACCAGCCCTGCCGATTTCATCCAGGGCAATCCGTCGACGGCTCAGGCACCGCCGAACCCGGCCAACACCGGTCCGGTCGACCTGAGAAAAGAACTCGATGAATTGCCGCCTGAAACGCGGGAAGAACTGGAAGAGAAAGTAAAAGGCTTGCGCTCGCACGTTTGGGTCGTCACCCTTGTCGCCGTCCTTGTGATTGGCGGAGTGGGCGCCTTGCTCATGTACGAAGGACCACCTGAAGATCGCGCTCCGGCGTGGAAGAAGCTATCGTGGACCATGGCAATGTCCAATGGTGATGGAGCGCTGAACAGCAAGAGTTTTGAAAAAGCAAAAGATGAGTTCAGCAACGCGCTTAAAATCGCAGGAGAAATCCAAGACGGCGGCGACCGCAAGGTCAAGGCGATGGAAAAGCTTCTAATTGTGCATGAAGGTTTGCACGACAAAAAAGGCGCCGAAACTATTCGCGAAGAAATCATCAAGATGGACCAACAACGTCTTCAGCGCGACGAAGCGAAGATTAAATAGCTGGGTTGTAAAACAGGACCCCGCGCAGATTACGCAGACAAATTCACTTTTGGAAGGCAGATTTAGGTAGTGGCATATTATAATGTGCCGTTTTTGAGCGATTTTCGTAATTATAATATGCCCCTTGAAAAGAGTACTGAAAAATGTGCCCTTCCACCGCATGCTTGATCTACAGCTCTGTTCGGATATGCGAAAAAAGCCAGCGCCAAAGCTCGAAGCCAGCGTCAAAGCGCGAAGCCAGCGCCAGAGCGCGAAGCCAGCGCCAAAGCGCGAAGCCCAGCGCCAAAGCGCGAAGCCAGCGCCAGAGCTCGAAGCCAGCGCCAGAGCTCGAAGCCAGCGCCAAAGCTCCAAGCCACCACATCCGGTGCCGCTACTTACTGATGCTCTTCATCATCTTTTGAACATTCTTCGTGAAGTTCTTATCCGTATAAGCTTTGTAGCCACCATATCCGATGGCACAGACAAGGATTAATGTCACGAATTTTTGGAACGAAGACGCGCCAGGGCTGCTGCTTCTCATCTTGGCGCGATTAGAGAAACCTTTCGGTTCTTCCGGTCGCATGTTTTTATTCGAAATTGCAAATCTTCCGTTTTGCATACGCAATTTAGAAAATTCTTGAACCGATGGTAATTGTCTTTGACAGTTAACGCAAAATCTCAAGCGAGCTTTAACAGGCGCGGAACAGAAGGGGCAATTGCTGTAACCAAGCTGCGGATCGACCTCATCCTCTTCGTCCTCTTCTACCTGATCTCGTTTGAAGACCGATAGAATTTTCGCCATCCAACCTTGCTTCTCTTCTTCCATGTTCGTGTCATCTTCGTTTGGGTATGCCGGATTCGCTCGTTGCGATGGGTCTAATGGGTGGTGCCGATGCACCGCGGTTTCTGTCTTCATCTCGTTAATGACTTCTTGAACCGGCGAAGGCATGGAGGCAAAATCGAGTGCCGGGTGTTCTCCCGTTTCGAGAGCCATCGCCTCACTTTCCAGATCCTGGAAAGTGACATCTTCAAGTCGATATCTATACGAGCGCACTTTGGGCCAATCACGACGAAGCGCATCGCGCAATTCTTTGGAGAACTCGGCACAAGTCTGGTAGCGGTTTTCCGGTTCTTTGTGCAAAGCTTTTTTGAGCACATAAGTTGTTTCGTTGCAGCCCTTCAGTTCAGAAGCGACTTCAGAAAACGGAATTGGTTGTGCGTAAAGGTGACAGTCCATCATCTCTATCGCGGATTTTGCTTTGTATGGAAGCTTCGCGGAAAGGACTTCGTAAACAACAATCCCCATCGAATAAATATCGCTTCGCGGATCAATTGCCGAAGTAGCGTAGCATTGCTCCGGGCTCATGTATGGAGGACTTCCGCACACATCGCCGGCTTTCGTAATGATGTGTGATTCTTCCTGATTTTCATCTCGCAGTTTTGACAAACCGAAGTCTACGATTTTTACCCAATCAGCTTCATCACCGTGTTTGCTCAAGAGAATATTTTCTGGTTTCAGATCTCGGTGAACAACTTTCTGTTCGTGAGCTGCTTCCAGAGCTTGAAAAACTTGAGTGAAAATTTTGGATGCGCGATCGAAAGGAAACGGACCGACTCGCTGCAGCTCGTCTTTTAAACTGCGACCTTGTAAAAAATCCATGACCAGAAATGGTTGCGCCTTGTGCATACCAAAATCGAACAAAGTGACGATGTGGTGGTGCTTCAAATCGGCAACAGTGCGGGCTTCACGCCGAAAGCGTTTGAGCGCTTCGGGATCTGCAACTTTGTGCGAATGCAACATTTTGATAGCGACTACGCGATCGGTTTGCTCGTCGTAGGCTTTGTAAACAACGCCCATGCCGCCGCGTCCAAGCACCGATTTGACGTCATAACGCAGGTTGTTGCCAAGCTTGGTGCCAACCAGAGCATCACGTTCTGACCTCAGAGGGGACTTATCTTTGTCGCACTCCGTGACTTCGTCATCGTATTCAGCGCTGCACTGAGGACAGACTTTCAAACCACTAGCCTCGAGATAATTAGATCGGATCGATAGATCGAAACGCGAACACATGACTATTTACTTTCATATGTCGATCTATCCATACCCCCCCGGCGTAGGCGTTAAACGACTGAGCGATCGCCGAGAATCATGATTACTGGCGGGATCTGGCTTTATCGGCATGACAAATTTGTTTACATGAATTCAGTGAGGACCAAGTTGCTGATAAGTACTCCGGCGTCGGTAATGCGCAGATGTTGTCCATCGAAATCGATGAACCCACCCGATTTGAGCTTATCTATCTGTTTCTCAAAAACCCTGGCAATGTTGACCCCGTAAGACTCTTCGAACTCACGTACGTCGATTCCTTCACGCATTCGCAGTCCAAGCATTAAAGCCTCTTTGATTTCGGTGGCAGAATCGATGAATTCGCTCATCTCGTCAGCCATGCAGTCTCTCATGTATTTTTTGAGACTCTTGGAATTGGCACTGCGATAGCCTTCGACGTATCTGTGGGCGCCTACGCCGAAGGCCAGATATTGTTTATTCCGCCAGTAGACCAGGTTGTGCTCGCATAAAAAATTCGGCAAAGCAAAATTTGAGACTTCGTAGTGGACAAAACCAGCATTGGTTAAGGTTTCCACGAGCATTTCGAACAAAACAGCGACCGAGTCATCCACGGGATATGCGTCAGAAGCGCGAGGAAAGCGGGACAGCAAGGGCGAATTGACAGCCAGTTCTAAACAATAGGACGAAACATGTTTGATTGAAGGATATTGCTTGGTGAGCGAAACCAGCTCCTCTAGGGTTTTGCCCCACGACTCGACAGTTTGAGTCGGCAACGCATACATAAAGTCGACGTTGATGTTCGAGAAGTAAGAACTGGCGATTTCCAGGCCGGCTAAGGCTTGCCCCCGAGTGTGGTCGCGACCGATTGCTTTCAGTTCTGAATCCTGGAGGGACTCGATACCTATGGAAATCCGGTTGATGCCGAACTCTCGCCACGCTTTCGCTTTTTCTTCGGTGATTGCGTGTGGGGTGGTTTCTATTGAAAATTCTATGGAATCATCGATTGGGGCTACTCTTTTGAGAGTTTCAAAAATTCGTTTAAGGTTGTCCGGTGAGGCGAGCCCCGGTGTCCCGCCGCCAAAGAAGACCGTGGACAGCTTGATTGGAGAGTTTATCCTGGCGACACGCTGTTCGATTTCACGACAAATGATGTCCGTGTACTCGTCTTCAAGGTGTGACAATCCGGCTACCGCGGCGAAATCGCAAAACTCACATTTATGCGAGCAAAACGGAATGTGTATATATGCCGACGTGATGATTGATTGTCTAACAGCGATATCAGGCATGCGATTCTCAAAAGCGCTTCAGGAACTTATCTCTGGCTAGTGCAAGAATATCATGATGTTGTGCCCGGTTCGCCGCTACCGGCTTTCAGGCGAGGTTTTGCGTAATGCGTTGTTCTAAAATCAAAAGCACCTGGGTCGGTCTCGCCCTCTCGATTGCAGTCACAGTACCGGTCGGCGCCGATAGCGCCCGGGCAAATTCGCTCAGTCAGATTGGCAACATACCGGTCATACAGTCGCTGACGTTCGGAAGAGGTCGAAGCCTCTCGAAAAAACAGAAGCCGAAAACCGAGGCGGAGTCAGAAGGCGACCTGCGTCCTGCGGCTGAAGAAGCTAAGGAAAACGCAGCCAAAGCCGCGGAAACACAGGCCGCACAAAGTGCACCGAGTGTGGATGCTGAAACAGAAACACCAGCTTCAGCTTCGGGCGAAGAAACCAAGACAGCCCAGGAGACGGACGATTCCGACGATGCCACTGCGATAGTTTCTCCGAATAAGACTTCGAATAAGTCTCCGAACAGGAAACCGACTCAGGAGGCCGAAACCGCCGATGCCGACAACGAGGTTGCGCCACCTGTTTCGCCGAAGAATAGAACCAGGGCAGCCCGGAAAAAAGCAAAGGCAGATAGTGTCGCGCCGTCAGAATCAGCTGGGAAACGCGCCTCTGCACCTGACGAAACCGCCGAACCCGACGCCGGCGGAGCGTTGACTACTCCAGTCCGCAAACGAGCAACCGCAGTTCAATCAGCACCAGATTCCGATGGCGGCTCCTCAGCCAACTCCGCCAGCAAAAGAGAAAATACACTGGAATCGTCGCCGGACTCCGATGGCGCTAGCCCCAGTCCGCGCAAGAGAACAACTGCAGCGGAATCGAAGCTCGACTCGGACATCGGCTGGCCATCGGCCGCAACAGAAAAGAAAACAGCGGGCAACAACTCAAGGGACGGCGGCGACCTGGTGAAATCACCGACCAGGAAGGCTGGAGCAAAACCAGCATCGCAAGCAACTGCACCGAAGAAGGTGAATCGAGAAGTGATGCTTGTCGATTTGTTTCGGACCGGACTGACCAACACCGATCTGCGCACCGTCGGCGATTTGTTGATCAAATTGCGACGTCAAGTTACCGACCATCCTCAAGACGCATCTTTGCGAATCCGCCTGGGTAGCCATCTTTATCTTGCCGGCGACTACGAAGGTGCTGCCACTGAAATGAAACGCGCCATCGCGCTTCGACCTGACGATGTAATCGGGCACACTCTGCTGGCAAAATTATTGGACGAGGCCGGCGATCAATCGGCAGCCCATGCAGAATTCGAACGCGCGATCGCGCTTGATCCGCGCTTTCCGGATGCCCGAGTTTTCTTTGCTGAAAGCCTCCTGAAACATGGTGGCATCTCGGAAGCAATCGATGAGTTTCGTCGCGCCAATGAAACGAAACCGACCACTGACGGGCTATCCGGTCTTTCAGAGGCGTTGAGTATCGTTCAGGATAAAACCGGTGCTGTCACCGCAGCGCGCCAGGCAGTTTCAGTCATGCCAAACTCCGCCAAGGCGCACGTCGCGCTGACACGCGCTTTGCTTGCCACCAAAGAAAATCAAAGCGCATTGAGAACCGCGCGCCAGGCGACGTTGCTCGATCCAACATCGGCGGACAGTCACATTGCACTCGGACGTGCGCTGTACGCAAACGGCGGACTTCCCAGTGCGGTCCATGAATTTCAGCAAGCGGTCAATCTCGATCCTCTCAATGCGCAAGCGAGAAACGATCTGGGATTTGCGCTCTACGGCATGGGCGATGTCGCCTCAGCTGTCACTCAATTGCAGCTGGCGCTTCGACTCAATCCACATTTAAGCGAAGCAAGAAACAATCTTGAAATTGCAATCTTTGGATTGTCCGGCAAAAAATAGTTCCTGAATTTTGTTCGCTAAGAAATTACTTCAAAAGCGTTAGTCCACGGAGAAGCGGCGCCAGCCTGAGCCGAGCTGTTGTTGGCTTGGCAAATTTGCACGTACCGAAAAGATGTTCTAACTTCGACTGAACATTTGCTCCAACAAAACAATTCAGTTATCGCCGGAAAAGCACCGCGAGCGCACCACTCCAACACACGATCACATATACACCACATACAGTACCGCAATACAATCGCACCCAACTCTGGAATCAATTGCAAATCGCTATTATCGCGCTACAATTAATATCATTCAAACTCCAGGTACCATCAATGCTTCGCCTGAGATTTCGACCTCTAGCGAAAAAACCTAAAAAGCGCCCGGCACCAATAATGGTGTCAAGTTTAACTTCGTCTTCTGATGGTTCCGCAGCTCACTGCAAAACTGTATCGACCCTGGCAATCAGTTCGATCCTTGCCAGTGTTTTCAGTTTCATGCCAATCGCCCAGGCTTTCGCTCAGAACGCCGACGGGAAACAAGTGGCACAGTCGTCATCAACGCCGAAGTCCAGCAAAGTCAACAGCAAAAGCCTGCCGTCGATAACCGGCACAGTGCAAATCAAAAAGCCTTTTAAACTTTTTGCGCAAGCCGGCATCATCCACCACTTAAGTTTTAGAGACACACCGGTTCGCGAAGTGATTTCAGAGATTGCCCGGCGAGGCAATCTCAACATCATCATTGATAAATCCGTGACCGGAAAAATCACAGGCGAACTGTCCGACCTGACCCTCAACGAAGCGATGGACAACGTGCTTGCCGCAGCCGGACTGGAAAGCAGACCGCTGGACAATAGCACCGTCATTGTTGGAACACTGCAGGCGATGGTGCAGTTGGGATTGAATCGTCCGGTGGCACGAGCGTTTAAACTGAGCTATGCGCACCCTTTCGATGTCGCCCAAATTCTCACAGCATCGATCTTCAATCGTGGCTTCGTGCCTGACTTTAAGGAGCGAGTTCGCAACTCCTCAAAGAACGAAAATAAAGACAATGAGGGTCGCGCCAGCGAGCGGCAGAGCACCAATGATGATGGCACTCCATTTGACGAAAAACGAAGCGGCTCCGACGACGATGACCGCGTAGTTGAATCGGAATCAGAATCGCAAATCACTCGAGATCAACAGCCCAAGACCATGCGCGGCTCATCTCGCGAACAAATTCAGGAAGGCGTAGGCTTCAACAACGCTTCGGTTGATCCGGGCACGCAACAAGTGCGACAGATGCAGGAAATTTCTGCCGACTATGTTGTGCAACCTAACGATGGTGGCACAATCATCATCCCTGATTCGAAAGGTCGTCAGGTAATTGTTGTTGGAACAGAACAGGACGTCCTGATCGCCGAAGAAGCGATCCGTATGATCGATCGTCGACCAAAGCAAGTGCACATTCAAGCGTCACTGGTCGAACTGACAAACCAGGGCGTCAGGCTGCTCGGCAACACCTTCAACATTCAAGGTCAGGGCGTGTCCGCCTCGATCATGGGCAACTCTACGGCTCCATTGCTCTCATACCTGCCCGGTCTGGGCAGTCCTGCCAACGCGATTGCTAACCCGGCAATTCCATCGATTCCTTTTACCGGTAACAGCACAACCGGCGCCGGACCTGGCACCGCGTTCACCGGTTTGGTCGGCTCGCTATTGCCGACGATTTTCCCAAGTATCGCAGGCGTACAGCCGGTTCCAAGCTCAGCCAGCGGATTTGATTTCTTAACGCTTGGTGGCAGCGGCGGTGGCGCAGCAAACATTGCCACCATTCCGACCGCGGTTAATTTGAACCTGCAGCTTCTGCTGCAAACCAACAAAGCAAAAGTTATTGCAAACCCGAGTTTAGTCGTCGTCGACAACACCGAAGCACTGATTACCATCGCCAACGAAGTAGTTCACAAAGTGACATCCACAGTCAGCCTTGGCGTTGTGACAACCAACGTTGAACTGGCCAAAGCCGGTATCTTTTTGAACGTGCTTCCGAAAGTTACCGAAGATGGTTTCGTCAGAGTGCGTATCCGCCCTCAAGTTTCAACGCCGCTAGGCGCCCCGCAGACCTTCGGAGCGGGCGCAAACCAAACAACGGTCACCTTGTTGAACGTTCGGGACATCATCACTCAAGAAATTAGAATTAAGGATGGTCAGACGATTACCATCGGCGGCTTGTTCACCGAACAAGAAGCGGCAATCCTTTCCAAAGTTCCATACTTCGCTGAAATGCCGGTTCTCGGCGCCTTCTTCAGAACCACCTTCAAAGGCAGGAACAGAACGGAACTGATGTTGCTGATTACACCAAAAGTTGTCGAAGACGAGCCGCCGCAACTTTCAGAGGGTCCTAATCCTACGCTTTAGCGATGCCCGCCACGCTTCGATTTCTTAGCGACCTTGGCCGGTTTGCCCGGCACCGTATTTGATGCCACTTTCGGTTTCGTGTCGATGCGATGAAATGCGGGTCCTATCACTGCGTCGAATTTGGCTTCCACTTTTTTCCAGTCCTTCTCTCCGACATAAGCACGCAAGCCCAGCACAGTAGGCACCATGACCAGGGCTGCCACGAGGACGGTGAGAAAGGCATTACGAATAAAAACTTGCCAGCCGAAGTTGCCTCGCGATTTTTTGAACTCTCGCGTTTTGCCCTCGTCGAAAAATACTTCCGCCATTTTCCGATAACTGCCGGAAGCAGATGGCAAATTTTGCCAGGTCTGTCTCGGGTTTTCTGTCGGAATCAAGTGATTGCAACTGGCGCAAACTACGTTCTTCTTCCGCGGTTGAACGTGCCCGCACCGCGGACAAGCACACTCGGGTGCCTCACGCTCGCCGTGATGGATGTCGTAGGCAAATTCAATTTGCACATCGTTTTTGTCAAAAATCGGTTTCATAAACCTGCTCCCGCCAAGGGACCGCACCTGAATGCAAAAATGGCGACGCCAAGAAAGCTATACCTAAAACTGGGGACTTAGTAACAGAACTGGTAAGAAGGACTGTATTTAGTGTGATAAAACTATATTCCCGGCGCTCAAGCCTTGTCAAGTAGTGATTATGTTAGTCTTTCAGCTCAATTCTGAAAGGTTCGAACTGAAGGTTTCGCGGTTGAGTTCGAACGTGCCAGCCACAGAGCGGCGACATACAGCGAGGTAACGATGAAACGTTCGAGCATATATTTGGCATTGATGATGTCGCTCCAGGTTCCATGCGCATTCGCGACCGAAGCTGAGACAATAGAAGCTTCAAAAGACGATAAAGCGCCAGCCTCGAAAACAGTTGTGCACAATGTTGATGAACGTCCGCTGGATATTGACTGGTTCAGTGTCGAGCCTTCAACAATCACTGTGAATTGGGATGTCGACGCGTTCCTATCCGGAAAATCCGACACTCTAAGTGGATACGACGCTCGTCAGTCCAGGCGCAATTCGACCATCGCACGCTAAAACGTAGGGTTAATGTTCTATTCAGATCGCTCATGGATGTTTGAATTTGCCGGCACGGCCGAATCTATTCGACAGTGACGCTTTTTGCCAGGTTGCGCGGCTGATCGACGTCTTTGCCGAGGTAATCAGCGATGTAATATGACATCAGCTGTAGTGGCACAACGGTAACCAGTGGGCTGAGCAATTCATCGACGACCGGGATTCTGAAGATGTAGTCGAAGGTCTTCGGTGCTACTTCATCACCATCCACAGCGACGGCAACCATGCGAGCGTTTCTTGCGCGTGACTCTTGTGCGTTCGACAACGTTTTTTCGTAGACTTTGCCGGGGACAAGAATAGCGATTACTGGAACAGACGAGTCGAGAACGGCGATTGGACCGTGTTTCAATTCGCCGGCGGCGTAACCGGAGGCGTGAATGTAGCTCAATTCTTTGAGCTTCAATGCACCTTCCAGGGCGGTTGGATAGTTAAAGCCGCGTCCGATGAAGACTACGTCTTGAGCGTCAGCTAATTTCAATGATTCGGCGCGATATGCATCTTCGCGGCCAAGCATCAGTTCGATAAGTGCCGGAACTTGGTTCAAGCCTTTCTTCAATTCTTTTGCTCGCTCTTTGGTGATCGAGCCGCGAATCTCAGCAAGGTAGATACCCAGAAGGTAGAAGCACACGAGTTGAGCTGCGTAAGTCTTGGTGGCAGCAACTGAAACTTCGATACCACATTCGGTGACAATCAAATTCTGCACTAAAGTTGCAAGGTGAGAATCAGAGCGGTTTGTAATACCGAGAGTGAACGAACCGTTGCCGATAGCGTCTTTGATGGCGGCCAGGGTATCAGCGGTTTCGCCGGATTGACTGACTGCAATCGTCAAAGTTTTGTTGTTACCGAGAAGTTTTCTGCCTCTGACTTCAGAAGCGATATCAACTTCAACTGGAATTCCGCAAAGTTCTTCAATCACATACTTGCCGACCATACCGGCATGATAAGCCGTTCCGCAGGCGACGATTTGGACGCGATCGATTGAGCGAATTTCTTCGTCGGTCATCTTCACGCCGTACAAACCTGAGAGCTCAGGAGAGAAATCTTCAACGTTGAAGTTGACCGGTTTATCAGGGCTGACGAGATATTTGCTCAACGTCTGTCTGAGCACTAAAGGCTGCTCGTGGATTTCTTTCATCAAGAAATGCTTGTAGCCTTCTTTGTCGATTTTGTAAGCGGATGCCTCAACCGAGATTGGCTCACGATGGTTTTCTACGCCTTCGAAAGAAAACAGTCTGACCGAGTCCGCTTTAATTTCAGCGACTTCACTTTGAGCCAATCGAAGAATTTTATTGGTGTATTGTCTGACCGCAGCTGAGTCTGATGCGAGGAAACTTTCGTGGTCGCCAACGCCGACGGTGAGCGAGTAGTGATGGTTGACCGCGAAGATTCGATCAGGATGAGTTTGGCTGACAATGCCGAGTGCGTACGCACCTGCCATCTGCGAAACCGTTCTCAAAATCGCTTGCAGGATATCCTTGTCTTTCTCGAGTTCATGAGAAAGCAAATGCACGATAACTTCTGTGTCAGTGTCTGAGAGAAATTCGTAACCCTTGCCCTGCAGCTCGGTTTTCAACTCGGCGTAGTTTTCGATGATGCCATTGTGCACCACTGCCAGTGTGCCGTTGTGGTTGACATGCGGGTGAGCATTAGCGTCAGTAGGACTGCCGTGAGTGGCCCAGCGCGTATGACCGATGCCGACTGTGGCAGTCGGTCGTTCTTTCTGCAACAACGTTTCTAAATTGGAGAGTTTGCCGACGGCTTTCAAAATGTTGAGCCGACCGGATTCGATCACTGCCAGGCCTGCAGAATCGTAACCCCGATACTCGAGCACCCTGAGCTTAGAAAGCAGAACAGGAGCGGCCTTATTTGACCCCAGGTAACCTACGATTCCACACATAGAAGAATAACCTCCCGGTTTAGATCTCCATTATCTCTGCATCTTTATCTTTTATAGCCTTATCTACTTCACTGATGTACTTGTCCGTCATCTTTTGAAGTCCTTCGGCTTTACGTTTCAATTCGTCTTCTGAAACGCCCTTATCCTTGAATTTCTTTAGCTCTTGGTCGACGTCTCTTCGTACATTTCGTACTGAAACCTTGCCTTCCTCACCAATTTTTTTCACCTGCTTGGTCAAATCTTTACGCCGTTCTTCCGTAAGCGCCGGAATTGAGATGCGGATCACGGTGCCATCGCTATTGGCTGTCAGTCCCAAATCGGACTTATGAATCGCTTGTTCGATCGACTTGAGCGCGGTCTTGTCGTATGGCTGAATCAACAGTCCACGACCATCCGGTGTCGAGATGTTGGCGAGACTCTTCAACGCCGTCGGCGTACCGTAGTAATCAACTTCGACGCGATCGAGAATCGACGAGCTGGCGCGTCCGGTTCTAATCGACTGAAAATCTGTTTTAAGTGAAGCGATCGACTTTTTCATTTTGTCCTCGCCGTGAACGAGAACCTGATCGATCGTTATTTCTTCTTCTGTACTGCTCATGACTTTCCTCCAAGACGCGAACCAACCAGAGTTCCTATTTTGCCACCACAAACAATCTCTTCGATGCTGCCAGGCTGATTGAAATCAAACACGATGATAGGAATGCTGTTCTGCTTACAAAGATCGACAGCAGACGCGTCCATCACTCTTAGATCTTGCCTGATTAAATCATCAAATCCGATCCTGCCGATCTTCTTGGCATCAGGATTCTTTTTCGGATCATCGCTATAAACGCCATCCACGCCGTTTTTAGCCATCAATATAACATCTGCTTTAATTTCAGCGGCGCGAAGAGCTGCAGCTGTATCCGTTGTGACGTGCGGATTTCCGGTTCCGCCTCCGAATATAACTATCCGGCCCTTGTTTAGATGTTTAATAGCCTTCAATCGTATAAACGGTTCGGCAACAGCAGGCATAGCGATTGCGGTCTGCACTCTGGTGTCGACACCTTTGCCGTTTAATACCTCACCCATGATCAAACAATTCATGATGGTGGCAAGCATACCAACGTAGTCAGCTGCCGCTTTATCCATGCCCTCTGAGGCGCCTTGTATGCCACGGAATATATTCCCGCCACCAATTACGATGGCTATCTGTACGCCAAGCTTATGCGCTTTGACTACTTCTTCTGCGATTCCGTTGATGACCCTCAAATCGATGCCAAAGCCCTTCTCGCCCTGGAGCGCTTCGCCGCTGAGTTTCAAAAGAATTCGTTTGTATTGCGTTTCTGGTTCTTGCATTTAAATGACCCTGGAGTGCGATTCTCCAGTATGTCCCGAGACCTGGAGAGATCATAGCGTCTCTATTCAACCTCTTCCAGACAGACAATCTAATGAGTCTGCTCTGTCGCTCGGTGCCCTCGACTGCTCCGATTGCGACTTCACTCCGGAAGTTCGTACTAATAGAAAACCGGGTACCAATGGCACCCGGTTTCTTCAAGTTCTTAAGATCTGATCAACTATTCTTCTTCCGATTTATCTTCTTCGCCTGCACCCAGGATGAAGATGGCAAATTGGGATGGAACGAGGTCAGTTCCGAGTTCTTTGCCTTTAGCCTTGAGGACGGCATCGACAGTTTGACCCGGATCTTTGACGAATGGCTGAAGAACCAAACAACGCTCGGCAAGATTTTTCTCGACTCGACCGGTGACGATCTTGTCGCGAATTTCATCTTTCTTACCGGCAAGGTCTGCTTTTCCAGATTCGATTCGTTTTTCGTTTTCAACGATTTCGACAGGAATTTGTTCTTTGGTGAGATATTCAGGTTTGGACGAAACGATGTGCATCGCTAATTCGCGAGCAAACGCTTGACCGTCGCCTTTCACTTCAGAGCTGGCAGAAAGCTCAACCAGGGCACCCATCTTGCCGCCCAGGGTGTGGACGTAGAGACCGATGATGCCGTTGCCTTTCAGTTCGAAGCATTTGACCCGTTTGATTACGATGTTCTCGCCGGTTTTGGCGATTGCTTCGGTAATCAACTCTTGAATCGTTTTGCCGTCGACTGTGACTTTGAGCAATGCTTCCGGATCATCAGCGGAGTTCGCGATTGCAGCGTCAGCAACTTTATTTGCAAACGCAACAAACTCTTCGTTGCGAGCAACGAAATCGGTTTCGCAATTCAATTCGATCAGGCAAGCTTTCTTGCCGTCGCTAGAAGTGCGACCAAGAACGACGCCTTCAGACGTGGCTCGTGAAGCCTTTTTACCTGCAGTGGCAGCGCCTTTTTGACGCAACCATTCGAAGGCTTTCTCGAAATCACCAGCAGTTTCGACGAGGGCTTTTTTACAATCCATCATCGCCGCGCCGGATTTTTCGCGGAGTTCTTTCACCATCGAAGCAGTAATGTTCTCTGCCATTTTAACCATATCTCCCTCAATCTTTGTGTAAGCCGAAAACGGCTTGGTTAGCTATTCTTTGGCTGGTTCCGGAGTCTCTTCAGCACCGCTTGCTGCTGGCGCTGCTGCAACGCTGGACAACTCTTTATCGGCTTCGGAATCATCTGCAGATGGTGCTGCGGCTAATTCTTCTTCCGAAATAGGAGTGGCGAGTGCGTGCTGTTTGCGATGTGACTCTTGAACTTCTTCGCTGTGCGAATCCTGTCCTCGGGCTTGTTGGCCTTCGATGATTGAATCTGCAATGCGGCTTGTGATCAGGCGAATCGAACGAATTGAATCGTCGTTGCCCGGGATGACGTAAGAAATTCCTTCAGGATCGCAATTGGTGTCGACGATCGCAACAGTGGAGATACCACTCTTGACGGCTTCGGCAACTGCAATCAATTCTCTTTTTTGATCGATGATGAATAGAACGTCAGGACGTCCTCTCATTGTCTTGATTCCACCGAGAGTTTTCTCGAGCTTATATAGTTCGCGATTGAGAACAGCCTGTTCTTTTTTACCGCGTCTGAAGAAATCACCGGATTCACGCATTTCTTCCAACTCTTTCAATCGATTGACACGAAGTCTGATTGTTTCGAAGTTGGTGAGCATTCCACCTAGCCAACGACGGTTGACGTAGTGTGAGTTGCAGCGTCTGGCTTCTTCCTCGACGATGTCGGTGGCCTGTTTTTTGGTGCCGACAAAAACGATATTCTTCCGCTGCTGTGCTGCCGTGCGAATGAAATCGCAGGCTTTGTCTAGCGCTTTACTGGTTTGTTCCAGATCAATAATGTAAATGCCATTGCGCTCTCCGTAGATGTATTTACGCATCTTAGGATTCCATCTTCTGGTTTGATGCCCGAAGTGAACGCCGGCTTCCAACAGTTGTCTCATCGATGCTACTGGCAAGGCTCGGTTTTTCTCCTCTTTAACTTGAATCATTGGGGTCGACCTTAGTCCATCTAGTGTGTGTGGTGAAGGGAGTAATAATGTGGTCTCAGTCTGGAATCCAGCGCTTTTTTCAGAGCGCATTTCGCGTGAGCGGCGATCCCAACCCGAGGAATTATATCCGCAAGGACCCATTATGCACATGCTTAAAGGGTAGGAATTGCCGCCTAAAATGAGTCGGCAAGCTATTCCGCGGACGAGATTGACCCGATCCGGCCTTGAGGACAATGCCGATATTCTAACACAAGCCGCGCAGGACCACTATTTGTGGACGTGAAAGCAATCCGACGTTATAATAAAACTACGTGAATCGTCACTCATCAGCGTCTCAAGGTGCATACTTGTCCAAGGTTCTGGTACTTAATGCCTCATACGAACCGCTTAACATATGTACATGGCGGCGGGCTGTAGTGCTTCTTTTGAAGGGCAAAGCAGAACAAGTCGAGCACAACGGCAGACTGATTTACGCCGACACACCACTGCCTATCGTCATCCGACTGCGACATTACGTAAAAATTCCGTACAAAGAAATCAGCTTATCAAGGCGCAACATTCTGCACCGTGACAACTACACTTGCCAGTATTGCGGGGTTCGCAGACCTGACCTGACTATCGACCACATCACTCCGCGCTCCCGAGGCGGAATCGATTCCTGGGACAACGTTGCCGCCGCTTGCCTGAAGTGCAATGTGAAGAAAGGCGACCGTACACCTAAGGAATCCGGAATGATTCTCCGAATCGTCCCGCGCCGACCACTGTCCCACGTGCATTTCGAGATTTCCAAGCATACCGCTACCGGACAATCGACCTGGCAAAAGTATGTGATTGGCTAAAAAAATTCTGCCGTGGCATATCTAAGCTACGAATTATTTAGAACTGGATTGGCGAGAAATTTGAACCGAATCATCCTTTTGGGATTAAAAAACGCAGTCAACAGCCTGTTGGCGCGCGTGGCATTCTTGCCTTTGCTGTTGGTGACGATTGCCGTCAGCGGTTGCACGCCTGAGTACACGCAAGACGAATTTTTCATTCGCGGGCATCTACGCATTCCGACCGACGTGCAGATGGTTTCATTCTTCGCGTCGCCGGAGGAGCCGAGCCGATTCTTTGGTCGCGAGAATTTGATCATCAGAGCAAAATTCAAATTCAAGGATCAAAAGCAGTTCGATGACTTTTTGTTTAGAGTGAATGTGACTCAGACCTGGAACGTTTTGCCTGTGCCGGACAGGATCTACATGAGAATGGAAGAAATCGATCGTTTTCACCAGGCGGATTTGAAACAGATCGATGGGATGAAAGATGGCTATTTTCAATGCGAAACCAGCATGGGAAATGGGTTTATGAAACCAAGCACAACTTTCGTTAAGTACCCGCCTCAGGACCCTGACAAAGATTTCTTGATTGCAGCTGCAGATACAGAGGCTTTGGAACTTTATGTGGCTCTTAAGCAAGACTATTAGGGCAAAACTGTTATCGATTTTGAGCAGGCGCCAGGCGCGTCACGAAACGAAACCCCCTGAAAAAGCGAGAGTTATGGATTGAACGTTCTCTTCGTATGCCTTGGTAATATTTGCCGATCTCCGCTTGCCGAGGGGATCATGAGAAGACTCTATAAAGACCACGGTATTGTCGGGTTGATCGAGTCGGCTGGGACTGCCGATTGGAACGTCGGCTCGCGAGCGGATTCACGAGCCGTCAAGGTGGCTTTGAATAATGGAATCGATATAAAGAACCACACGGCGCGCCAGCTTCGCCACGAAGATTTTGAGAAGTTCGATTTGATTATCGTCATGGATCGAGCTAATGAGAAAGCTGTAAAAAAAATTGCACCACAGGCGGTGCATCATAAGATTCGTCGCGCCTTGAACGATGATGATGTTATCGATCCGTACCACTCGGATGACGCAGCATTTGAGGATACGTTTAAAACCTTGTGGTCAAGCTGCCAGGAGATGGTAATGCAACTGCAGAAGGACGCCGTTAAATAGCTGGATCCTTCGAGAACGGCGAACTGAGTAGTTTTCCTTCGCGGCACCCGACAACGTATCAAGGATGAACAATTCAAATGCTTTAGACAATCGGCATCTTGTCGCTTCCAGTTTTCATCTGCCGAACCCGAAATCCCCAGAAAGCGGCTTTCATATAAAGATTTGACGATGGGCTATAATCACAACTGCTGAAAATTCATCGCAAACAACTGAGCTTCACTCCCTTTTTGTTTCAAGCTTCATTGTTGCTATCGGTATTGTTTCAGTCGCTTTGAATTGAGCAGAATTTCGGGCAATCCGTCTGATTTTGACGGAACAACGGTTCTGGTTCGAAAAATGATTGTTATTCCCTTGCAACCCCGGCGACTTCCTGTGCCGTGCGAAGAGTGAGAAATCTTGGATTGGAAACTTGTTTTTAGTCTTACCGTATTGGTATTGACCTACGTCTTAATGGTGTGGGAACGAATACCTCGCGTAGTCACGGCTCTTCTTGGCGCATCAGTACTTATAGCTTGTCATGTAATCACACAACAGCAAGCTTTTCAGGCCGTCGATTTCAATGTCATATCGCTCCTGTTCGGCATGATGATTTTGGTGAATATTCTTTCGCATACGGGGCTCTTAAACTGTGTGGCAATCTGGGCGGCACAATCCACCAGGGGCAATCCTGGGGGTCTCTTGTTAGCGTTTGGCACTCTGTCCGGTTTTCTCTCCGCTTTTTTGGACAATGTCACAACTGTCTTGCTTCTTGGAACAATCACTTGTGTGATCACTCGCAGGTTGAAACTCAAGCCGGTGCCATTTCTAATTTGTGAAGCCGTGTGCTCAAACGTTGGTGGTACGGCCACGCTAATCGGCGATCCACCCAACATTATGATTGGAAGCGCAGCCGGGCTCGATTTCTATGCGTTTCTCATAACGCTGGCTCCGTTCATAATTATCATTTTTCCGGTTGTATTGTTCACACTTTTTGCCTTCTATCGAAAGGATCTAGCTGGCTCGTCTGAGGCCCGTGAGGAACTACTCAACCTGTCTGCCGCAGCCGAGATCGTTAATAAGCCTTTGATGATAAGGTCGCTCATGGTAATTTCTTTGGTTATCGTCGGCTTCATCTTCCATGGAGCGCTAAATCTTGAAGCGGGAACTATCGCGGTCGCGGGAGCGGCTCTTCTTCTAATCTTCGAAAATAAAAAAGATATATGGAGCGACGTTGAGTGGACCACCATATTTTTCTTTATCGGGCTCTACATAATTGTCGGAGCAGTCGAGCATACCGGAATTTTTGAAATGGCAGGAAAGCACCTTCTGGCTGCAATTCACAACCACAGCTCCCTCGCCATATCTTTGACCATTCTCTGGCTCTCAGCTTTCTGCTCTGCCGTCATAGACAACATTCCATACACTGCAACAATGATACCGATTGTGGAAATCATTCAAAGCAAAGCACCCAGCACGTCTTATTGGTGGGCATTGTCACTGGGAGCTTGTTTGGGCGGTAATGGATCTTTGATCGGCGCGACTGCAAATGTGGTGGCGGCAGACATAGCTCATAAAAACGGTGAGAAGATCGGATTTGCGGAGTTTACGTTTGTGGGAACGATAATTACTTTGGAAACTTTGCTCTTAAGCTCAGTATTTCTCTGGTTTTTAAATGGCGGAAATCTTTGACGAGGCAGGATTAGTGGGGAGCAACACTGCCAGGACTTTAGAGAAACAGTACTTCGATAAATAAGGACCGAAACGATATTAGATGATGACCGAACACATTCACATTGATATTTTTCTTGTTTTGCTGATGGTTACAGCCGCAGTAGCTATGGCTGTGAAATGGGTGAGGCTTCCGTATTCGATTTCTCTTGTAATCGTTGGGCTTTTAATAGGCGTTTTCCATCTTCTGCCGACAGTCGAGATGACTCCTGACTTGATACTTTTGGTCTTTCTTCCGGCATTGCTCTTTGAAGCATCCTGGAACATCGATCTTAAGGAATTGCATGAGAGTTGGTTGGCAATTTTGCTATTGGCTGTTCCAGGAGTCGTCATCTCAACGGCTGTGATCGCAGCCGTCATGCACTTTACAGTGGCAATGCCATGGACGATTGCGTTTCTTTTGGGCGCGATGCTCTCAGCTACCGACCCAATATCGGTGTTGGCCCTTTTCAGAAAGCTCGGCATGAATAAACGGTTAACAATCATTTTGGAGGGCGAAAGTCTGTTCAACGATGGAACAGCAGTCGTGTTGTTTAAGCTCATTTTGGCGATGATTATTGCCAATACTTCTCAAGTTTCTTTTTTGCATGCCTCAGGCAGCTTCACACTGGTGGTCTTAGGTGGAGCGATCTTGGGGGCGGCGCTCGGTTATATTGCCTCAAGAATAACAGCGTTTTTCGACGACCATCTTCTAGAAATTACACTGACCACGATCCTTGCTTACGGTTCATATTTAGCGGCAGAATTAACGCACGTATCGCCCGTTATCAGCGTTGTTTGCGCCGGTATAGTCATGGGAAATTATGGCAGCAGAACCGGCATGTCAGCAACCACCAGATTGGCTGTTAACTCATTTTGGGAATACGCCGCATTCCTTGTCAATTCGTTCGTGTTCCTTTTGATAGGGATGCAGGTCAAGTTTAATCTCTTAGAAAAGTATTCAATGTCTATTGCTGCTGCCATTTTTGCCATCATCATCGCGAGAGCTTTCGTGGTTTATGGACTCTCACCGATCTTCGCCAGACCAAAAACACCAGTTCCATGGAAGTGGCGGCACCTGTTATGGTGGGGCGCGTTGCGTGGCTCCTTGTGCATGGCTCTGGCTCTCAGTCTTCCTTCCGGTGTCGAGTTTAGAGAAGTGATTCTTATCACCACATTTGGTGTCGTACTGTTTACGCTTCTGGTTCCTGGACTATCAATTGAGCCACTAGTTCAACTGATGAAGATGAATCAAGTTGTGGAAAGTTCTCTGCTTGCTTACAAAGAGCTTAAGGGTGTGCAAATCACCAACGCCAGGGCGATGGATTTCTTGCATGGGCTTCGCAAGCAAGGAGCAATAACACAACCAGCCTTCGAAAAACTTGAGGCAGAAATTGAACAGTCTGCAGCACAGACCCGTTCTGCAATCGATGAACTCCACATCGCCGATGCATCCATCCAGGCTCTAGAGTTTAGAGAAGCCAAACGCCAAATATTGGAGGTCAAAAAGGACTGCCTCACGACGCTTGGTCGAGAGGGGCTGCTGGACCAGGATAGTCTGGAAAAACTAAAACTGGAAATTGACCAGGAGATCAACACTCTGTCCGGGCCCGTATAGTCCTGAGCCCGCCAGTAGTCAAGCGCTTGCTGGAAAATTTATGATTTCAAATTGAACTTTTTGAAGCGAAATTACGTTGTTAAGAATAGAGGCGTTTCGATTGCTCGCAGCAGTCGGGACGGCTCGGCTTATGTCGATTCAATGAGGACAACGTATGAAGAGCACTCTATACTCTCCTAAAGATACGAAGTTTTCCCGGTGGAACTGGAAGTTGCTGTCGCCGCTGTACGCTGAAATAGTTATTGACCTGCAAGCGCGCGATTTACAGGACCGCTTGTTCACTTATCGCGTGCCCGAATTTTTGCTCGATGAAGTTTTCGTGGGCGCCCAGGTTCTTGTACCGTTCGGACACCAGGAGACGGTGGGCGGTTATGTCGTCGGCTTGAAAAGCGAGTGCAACTCAGATTTTAAACTGAAAGATATCGCTGAGGTTTTAGAACCTGATCCTCTCTTTGACAAAGACTACATAGACTTCTTAGGTTGGCTGGCATTTAAATCATGCGCTCGCCTGAGCGATGTCGTTCAGGCGGCGATCCCAGCCAGTCTCGCTCCTCGAATAAAACGTGTGGTGCGACTGACCAAACGCGTCGAGCCCGAAGAGCTCACCAAGATCAAATTTGCACTGGTCGAAAAGGATCCATCGTCCGCTGCCATGATCAAAGTATTGAGTGAAGCAGGCGTGCGCGGGCTGTCGGTAATGACACTGCGTCAGCGTTTTTCCAGAGCCGTTAAAAAAGGACAGGGTAATTTTTTCCGGGCGCTCACCTTTTTGAAACACGAAGGCGTCGTTGAGATCGTGGCGGAAAGCACAGCCAAGACGTCGGCCAAAACAGTGACGACGGTTATTCGCGGACAGAGTGAACCGAAGACGGCCAGACAAAAAGAAATCACGGCGCTGTTAGAACGTCACAACGGAAATATGAATTTAAGCGAGCTGCTTAAAAGCGCAAGCACCACATACAGTACCATTCACAAACTGGAAGCGGATGGCGTAGTCCAACTCATGGATACTGAGATCATGAGAAACCCGATGGATGGCTATGCTTGTGAGGGTAAAATCGGACGGGCGCCAAAACCACAACTGACTAAAGATCAGGAGCATGTTGTTACTATCTTGATGATGGAACTGCAACAGAAGCTTGCGCAAACCGATCTAGCGTCCAGAAATGTCAGCACAGGACCATCTTCTAAACTGATAGCGGTTCAGGACAGGCGCGACGAGAACGACGACGTCGGCGCTCTTGGGCAAACGCAAGAGAACGGAAAACACGCGATCGCAACGGCCGAAACACTCCCAGCAAACGAAAAAACATCTGACCAAAGTAGTTCAATAGTTACCGAATTGTCGGCTGTCCCGGACCTCGACACCGACGACGAAGACAACCAGCCCTGGCTGCTTTTCGGAGTGACTGGCTCCGGAAAAACAGAAGTCTATCTTCGATTGATCGAAGAAACCTTGAATCAAAATCGCACCGCACTCTTGCTGGTACCGGAAATCAGCCTGACGCCGCAATTGGCTTCCCGTCTGAAGGGACGGTTCGGCGACATGGTTTCGATTTGGCACAGCGCCATCAGCCCGGGCGAACGATATGACACCTGGCGGCGTCTGCGCAGCGGCAGCGTCAAGGTTTTACTCGGCGCTCGATCGGCTATTTTAGCCAATGTACCGAATCTGGGACTGATTATTCTCGATGAAGAACATGACGGCAGTTATAAACAAAGCACGCCCAGTCCTCGATATAACGCCAAAGAGGTAGCCATCGAAAAGGCGCGCCGCCACGGCGCTCTGGTGCTTTTAGGCAGTGCGACACCGGATATCGGCACCTATCATAACGCTCGCAAAAACGGCACGATTTTAGAATTGCCAAATCGTGTGCACAGCCAGCCCATGCCGGAAGTCAAAGTGATCGACATGCGTCAGGAGCTTTACCTGGGTAATCGTTCGATCCTCTCCGGCTTGCTCAGCCATGCCATTGAAAAACGTCTGGATCAAGGTGAACAAATAATCTTGCTGATGAACCGTCGAGGTTACGCCAGCCATGTGTTCTGTCGAGCCTGCGGTTATGTTGCCGAATGCAAGAACTGCAGCGTGTCACTGGTTTACCACAAGACCAATCGAGTAACTGCGGCGCCTTCAAGCAACCAACAGTCCAACTCCCAGGCTGCGATCAATCAAGTAATCAACACAGCCAACCCGCAGCCATCGCCAAAACTGGCTGCTATCGCGCCTGGAAAACCGGCAGGCATAGCGCAGTCGAATGGTTATCTGGCCTGCCATCATTGCGGCTATGAGAGACACAACATGCTCACCTGCCCGTCCTGCCAGAGTCCATTCATTAAAGAGTATGGATTAGGAACGCAACAGGTCGAGGAGACAATTCGAAGTAAATTTCCGGAAGCACGCACACTGAGGCTGGACAGCGACGTTACGCGCAAGAAAGGAGCATATCGTGAGATATTCGAAGATTTTGCCAACGGTGAAGCTGACGTCCTAATCGGAACGCAAATGGTGGCCAAAGGGCTCGACATAGCCAATGTCACGCTGGTCGGAGTGCTGGTCGCCGATGCCGCGCTCAATATGCCGGACTACCGCTCGACCGAACGCGGCTTCCAATTGTTGAGCCAGGTCTCCGGTAGAGCCGGTCGTGGATTGAAACCAGGTCAGGTGATCTTACAAACTTATAATCCCGACCTGCAAGTTATCGAATGGGCAAAGCGTCATGACTACTCGAGTTTCTTCGAGTCCGAACTGGCTGCCAGAGAGGCCTTCGACTATCCACCATATAGCCGCATTATACGTCTTGTGCTGCAAGGACCAGATCCAAGAGAAGTAGAAGTTGGTCTCGAGAGCCTCGCCGAAGAGATGAGCCTGTTTTTGGAAGACAAAATTGCCGAGCACTCACTCAAGATTTTGGGACCAGCGCCCTGTATCATCGAGCGCGTCAAAAACCGCTTTCGCTTCCATTTGCTGCTCAAGGTGAAAGGCGACCACACCGTGATGGATCCGATTCTGCAATTCCTTCGTAATAAGAAAGTTCCTAAACAACTTTCACTCGCTGTCGACGTAGATGCACTCGACTTGCTATAGAATTAGCTTCGCTCGGTATTCATGCCGACAGGCGAACAAATCAACGTGATACCGGTCTATTATTTTTTCGTGCTTTTAGTCTTGCTTGTAGCAGGTCCTTTTCTACTGTTCTTGAAAAAGGCTCGCTCCGGACTTTCCCAAAAGTTCGGTGTCATTCCAAAGGAAATTGTATTAGATCAGGACAATTTGAAAAACGGCATCTGGGTTCACTCCGTCTCAGTCGGCGAGTTTAGCGCCGTGCGCCCCTTGCTCGAAAAATTGAATGAGGGATACCCGGACATACCAATCCTCGTATCGACAACAACTCTGACAGGACAAACCCTTGCCAAGGAAAGAGTCGGACGTTTCGCGCGAGTATTTTACTTTCCATTCGATCTTCCTTTTGCGACCGGCCGCTGGTTGGACACGCTGAAACCGGCTCTGGTAGTGATTGCCGAAACGGAACTCTGGCCAGGCTTCTTGAGCGAATGCAAAAAGCGCGGCATCAAAACAGTCTGCGTTAACGGCAGAATGTCACCAAAATCTTTTAAATCGTACGAACGCTACAAATTATTTTTCGGACGAGCGCTGCGAAATTATTCGAGACTGGGCGTGCAATCCGAGAATGAAGCGATCAGATACCGCGCCGTCGGTGGCTCTCAGCTTCCGGTTACGATAACCGGCAATATGAAGCTCGATGGGCTGGGCACCGAAAGTGGTGCCGTCGTCGAATTTCTGCGTCAAGAAATGAATGTTGCTCCAGGCGATTTTGTAATCGTCGCCGGGTCTACGCACGAAGGTGAAGAACGTGCCGTTATCGAGTCTCATAAGGGTCTTCTGCGCACTTACAAAGAGAGCATAGCGTCCGGCAAACCTCAGGCCAGACCGCGATTGATTGTCGCCCCTCGCCACCCCGAACGTTTCGAAAAAGTGGTCGACCTGGTCAACGCATCCGGATTCAAAGCCAAACGTTTTAGCAAAAAAGAACGGTTTTCCGACGACAGCGACGACATCTATGTCCTCGATGGACTGGGACAACTGGCAAAGTATTATTCGCTTGCCACCATCGCATTTGTCGGCGGTACGATCAAACCGGTCGGCGGTCACAACCTGCTCGAACCATACGCCTACTCAGTGCCGACCTGCTGCGGACAACATGTCCATAAGACACGCGACATCGCAAACGCGCTTACGGAATTGGGTGCATTGATAATGGTAAAAGATGCCGAAGAATTGGCAAAGCGAATGCACGAGTTCTACTTAGACCGAGAACCGGCAAGAGCGCTCGGAGAAAAAGGTCGCCAATGGATTAACCAGAATCAGGGCGCCGTCGATCGCACCCTCACCCTGTTGCTCGACGTGCTAGCCACCACCAATGGTGCCCGGGAAATCAAGTCGATTAGGACGAACAAGCTCCCTGCCAGCGAGAATTCGTATCAGCGTAACGTGGCAACACATGGCTGAAGATCTATACTCGAAGATAATAGCTAATCCGATTGCAAAGACGCTTTTGCTTCCCTCTTCATATATCTATGGCGGCATCGGTTTAGTTAGAATGCGGGCGTATGCCGAAGGCCTGATGGAACGCGTCAAAAGCGATGTCCCAGTTCTGAGCGTCGGCAACTTATCCGTGGGCGGAACCGGCAAGACGCCTGTAACCATCGATATTACACGAAGACTGATTGCGGCCGGACGTCGAGTGGCAATCCTTTCTAGAGGGTACAAACGCAAATCGACGGCACCATATACGGTGGTGAGCGATGGCAAAAATATTCTAGCTTCCTGTGCTGAGTCCGGCGACGAACCATATATGATCGCCCAGGCCGTTCCTGAAGCAATCATGATTTCAGGAAAGAACCGCAGCTCAACGGCTGAGATGGCGAGCAAAGACTTTAACTGCGACATTATCGTGCTCGACGATGGCTTTCAGCACCTGAAGCTGCGACGTGATTTCGATGTTGTCCTTCTCGATTACTCAGAGACACTCGATGACGCGCTAGTGCCTGCCGGCCGTTTGCGCGAGCCCCTGAGCGCGTTGGGCAGAGCATCACATATAGTGATTAGCAAGGTGCCGCATTATCCCGATCCCGAGAGGATGCGCCGATTTCAAAATCTTGCTCAAAAATACGCGCCCACTGCTCAATTTTCGATGTGCCGGTTTAAACCAGCGTCATTGTGCAGCGCAGACGGTCGCACCCAATTGGAAATTCTTGGCAAAAAAGTGGTGGCATTCTGCGGCATCGCCAGACCAAGCGCATTCGTTGACTCGATAAAACAGATCGGTGCCGAAGTGGTATCACTGGACGCGTATCCCGATCATCACTGGTTTTCAGAGTCAGAGCTTAACGGCGCGCACACAAAAATGAAAGAACTGAAAGCAGACTTCATCGTCACCACCCAAAAAGATATTGTCCGTTTAGATATTCCTGCTCCACTAAAGGATAAAGTTCTGGCACTAGTTATGGAGATTGAATGGATCGGCACGCCGCCTTCGTTCACCTTGCCGGCGGTTCAGGATAAATCAAGATGATTAACGCAAAAAAAATTCTAGTGATCCGCTATCGATTTCTTGGTGACACCATCCTCACCGTTCCCTTCTTGCGAAACTTGAGACGCGCTCAACCCAACGCCAAAATAGACATGCTCGTCGGACCGGTCAGTGGGCTGGTTTTGGAAGGGTGTCCTTATGTCGATGAGTTTATCGAATTTGATACCACTCGATTTCATAAGTACGATCGTGGCAGCGGGAAGAAGAAAAGTTACTTCTCTTATCTGCTTGAATTGCGGAAAAGAAAATACGACACCGTATTCGTGTTGAAACGTTCGCTTTCATCAGCGTTTCTTGGTTTTGCGATTGGAGCGAAAGTTCGGGCCGGATACGCGACGGAAGGACGGTCCCTGCTTCTCACCCATCCTGTCAAATGGAATACAGCGATTCATGAGGTCGATTCGGTGCAAAGCGTGCTCGAGGCTGTCGGCATTCCGGCGCCCGACAAGCACCTGGAAGCCTGGATTAGCGAAAAAGAGACAGCCTCCGTTTTGTCCAAAGTGAAAGATTTGCGTTCTTACAAAACCAAAATGTTGATCCACGCAGCCGCCGCACACCCGGACAAGACTTATCCGCTGGCACTCTGGGCCGAAGTAATCAAAGCACTGAATAGCGAATTCGGTGCTACTCCTTTTTTCACCGGAGACCATGCGGATAGGGGGACCTACGAAGAGTTGGAGCGGCTGTCAGGCGTAAAAAGTGTTAATATGGCAGGAGAGCTTACGGTGAGAGAGAGCATGGCTCTTTACAAAGAAATGGATCTTGCCGTTTGCGTCGACTCCGGACCCGCCCATCTTGCTTGTGCAGTCGGCGTTCCGACAGTGACTCTTTTCGGTCCGACCGACCCGAATCGCTGGAGACCACTCGGTCCATTGACGCAAGCCGTATTTGACGAGACATTGGAGTGCCGACCCTGTCATTACAAGAAAACTTGCGATGACCGCCGACAATGTCTTACGGAACTATCACCGGCAAAAGTAATTGAAGCCTCACGGCAGTTTTTAAATAATCGACGTCCGGCAATTTCTTGAAGTGGAGCACAGCATATGAAAGGTATTAGCGTTTCCCTGGTCGCGTTGGCGACAACAACAATGATTGCTTCATACGCGTTGCCGAGCTACTCGGCGGAGCCTACCACCACACGCGTTCGCCGCGCGGTGTGGCCGAAGTGGTATTACTACGATCAAATCGGTTTGCGCGAATGGCACAAGGGCGACAAGCAAAAGGCGCTCAACTATTTCGATCAATCTTACCGAATGTGTAAAAACGCGCTTGGTCCAACGTCATCAAGACCGCTCGATAACGCGACTAAAACGATGGTGACCGACGTCATCAATCACCAGCAGTTTCACTTGACCGTATGGCGCGCGACGCCAGTCAACACCGCAAGAACCGTTGACGAGTTGCGCCAGATCGCTAACCAACCCGGCGGCATTTCGATCAATGAAAACGAAAAGCAGCTGGCGTTCGTTCAAGAAATCGAGTCTTTTGCAAAACGTTGCCTTGGAGAAAAACACCTTCTGGTGCAAAATCTCGGCAGACATCGCAACTTGGATTTAACCGACGCTCAGAAGAAATTGTGGCTGGAAAAAGTTTCACAGGGTAAGCCGACACTTGGTGTGGTCAACAGACCAAAGTGGTATCAACAAAACGAACGTGACTTCACACCTGAAATGTTCACCCGTAACCCGCGCAAATTGCATGAGCCGGGCAACGACGCTCAAAGAAAGATGGACGTCACCAAGATGCCTGACCAGCGCATCGAGAAAGGCTTCACGTACATTGGTGGTCAAAAAATTGATCTGAACAAGAAGCAGCCACCACCGGGCAAGGGCTGGTCGACCAATTCAACAGTCGGAAGCGCAGAGGCGCTGGATCCGAAAAATGGTTTATCCGGTTGGGGTAACCAGCAGAAAAATGCTGCAGACCCACGATTAGACGAAGCAAACCGTTGGGGCGTCAATCCCGACGACGTCATCAAGATGGCTCCCACCAAGCGAAAGCCATGGGGTAACGCCGGCAACGAAAAGGATCCGATCATAGATAAGCCCTGGGGATCCGGCGGCGCGGCCAATGATAAAGATCTGGAAAACACGCAAAATCAGAACAGCAAATAAACTGGCGGCACTACCGGCGGTGCTGGAACACCGATTCTGATTCGATTAGAACGGGCAGTCCGCGGATGACGCAAAACACAGCGGCAAAGTAAACAAAGAAGAGCGCCCAGGGCTCTACCGAATACTGTTTGCCGAGTTCGGTGTGGGCGGCGACCATCAGGCAAAACGCGACGGCTTTCACCACTGCGTAGGTGAAGCGACTGAAGTTGGATGCGACAAGAAATTTGCCGACCGCACTCTGCATCATCGTGTTTTTTCCGAAGGCGGTATAACCTTGCTCCGATACGTGCGATCTGATCGCGTCCACGAACGTTCCTCTGATTAGAAACAGAAGCGGCACCCAGACTGGTATCCAGCCTAACGCAGAAAAAGCGATCCAGTATCCCATCTCGACAACTCGATCTCCGGCGATATCGAGGATGCCACCAAGTTTGGTGCACTGATCTAATTTGCGAGCCAGATATCCGTCGATACCGTCAGCCCAGATCACGAAGATGGTCAAGAAAAAAGCAATCCACTTGATCTGATCGCCTGGCTGCCAGAGAAGCCACAGCGTTCCGAAAGCAAGAAAAACTCTCGCTACGGTAACCGTATTTGGAACATTGATCGTGGATGAAGTGCTCGCAGCAGGGCCACCACCGGCAGGGGCAGAAGCCGCACCGGTTTTACTTGCAGCCGATGGTTCAGCGACGGTTTCCGAATTGAGATTCGGTCCCTCGTTAGTCATGCCGGTTGTCTCTATACGTCAAGACTGGCATAGTGAGCATGCTTCTCAATGAATTCGCGACGAGGTGCAACGGATTCACCCATCAACAAATCGAAGATGTGATCGGCTTCTGATGCGTCATCGACTGTAACCTTCTTTAAGGTACGCGTTTCAGGATTCATTGTTGTATCCCAGAGCTGCTGCGGCATCATTTCACCCAGACCTTTGAAGCGCTGGATGATGGCCTTGTCGCCCATCTCGGCAATAATCGCTTCGAGTTTATGCTCGTTGTAGCAATACTCGATACGTTTGCCCTTTTCCACTTTGAACAGTGGTGGCTGTGCGATGTAGACGTAACCTTTTTCGACAAGCTGACGGGCATAGCGAAAGAAGAACGTTAACAGCAGAGTGCGGATGTGACTTCCGTCGACATCGGCGTCGGTCATGATGATCACTTTGTGATATCTCAGTTTATCGAGATCGAGATTCTCAGCATTAGGTCTGAGAATGCCGCCTTTTTTTCCGCCGCCTTCGTCTTCTTCTTCTTTGACGATCAAACCAAGTGCGGTAATCATTGCCTGCACTTCAGTGTTTTCGTAGATGCGTGATGGCTGCACTCTTTCGACGTTGAGAATCTTTCCTCTCAAAGGCAAAATAGCCTGGAAATTTCGGTTGCGTCCTTGTTTGGCGCTACCACCGGCGGAGTCACCTTCTACCAGATAAACTTCGCATCTGGTCGGATCGCGATCGCTGCAGTCGGCCAATTTTCCAGGAAGCGATGAACCTTCCAGGTTGGATGCACGTCGAACCAAAAGCCTCGCCTTCTGAGCGTCTTCGCGCCCTTTCTTGGCGATCTGCGATTTCAGGACGATGTCTTTTGCTTGTTTCGGATTCAGTTCAAGCCAGTCATTCAACGTCTCAGTCACGAGTGCTTGAACAACACCTTGCACTTCGCGGTTGCCCAGTTTCTGTTTTGTCTGACCTTCGAACTGCGGCTCCGGCACCTTGACGCTGACGATAACGGTCAGTCCTTCACGAACGTCTTCACCGGTGAAGTTGCCATCGGATTCTTTGACGAGGTTATTCTTTTTGGCATACTCGTTGATTACGCGAGTGAGCGCCATTTTAAAACCGTTGACGTGGGTTCCGTGCTCAGGTGTATTGATGTTGTTGACGAACGAATAGAGCGACTCTGCGTACAAATCCGTCCATTGCAATGCGCATTCCACGTTGATTCCGTCACGGTTTGCTTCCATGTAAATTGGCGGCTTGTGCAGCGCCACGCGAGTGTCATTCAAATACTCGACATAACTTGCGATACCACCTTCGTAGTGGTATTCGACTTTCTTCGGATCTTCGCCTTCTTTTGTGCGATTGTCGGTGACAATCATTTTCAAGCCTTTGTTCAAGAAGGTCATCTGACGCAGTCGTTCGTCAACTACTTCCCATTCAAAATCGATCTTGATGCGATCGCCTTCTTCGTTGTAGTCATGAAAAATAGTGTGGTCAGGCCAGAACGTGACTTTAGTTCCCCGCAGTTCGGTCGAACCGACTACATCCAGCGTACCGTCTGCGATTCCGGTCTTGTAAACCTGGCGATGAATCTTGCCTTCTTTGTAGACTTCGACCACTAGCATGGTGGAGAGTGCGTTTACAACAGACGCGCCTACGCCGTGCAGACCGCCCGAAACTTTGTATCCACCTTCGCCTCCGAATTTTCCGCCGGCGTGCAGGATTGTGAAAACAGTTTCGACACCGCTCTTGCCACTCTTGGCCACGATGCCGGTTGGAATGCCGCGACCGTTATCTTTGACCGTAACTGAACTATCCGAATTTATGGTCACTTCGATGGTGTTGCAAAAGCCTGCGAGCGCTTCGTCGACGGAGTTGTCCACGATTTCCCAAATCAGGTGGTGCAGCCCTTTTGGTCCGGTAGTACCGATGTACATACCAGGACGTTTGCGAACTGCCTCGAGACCTTCGAGGACGTCGATACTCGATGCTGTGTAATCAGCACCATCACCAATGTTTTGTCCGGGTGGAAGATTTGAATTTGTCACGGTTATTGATGCACTTTCCTTGGTCAGTAATCACACTAAAACGCACATACGACACGATCACGAGAAGTCACCTTTGGATGTCTTTCGGCAATCGAGTAGCAATAGTTACGAACGGCTTAGAATCACCAAAACATTGGTTTTTCCATCCCTTTCGTATCCTCCAATTTTACCATAAATGAACAGCGCAAGCCGCTTGATATGAGCATTTATGCGGATTTAAACTAGATAACAAATGAGAGTTCTCTAGACTTCGCTTGAGCCGATTCGTCCAGTCCACAACTCCTTCCACTTACCGCCTGTCCCGGTCTGGTTTACAATACACAGACTGTTTCGCCTGTTCTTTCGAAGTTAACGGTTATATTAAGTGTAGTTTCACTGGTATAACGAACTGGCAAGACCTCGCATTTCGGTCAGCAGGACCAGCTTTCAGACGACTCACATTAAGGAATATAATCCTTGGAAACCTACTTCGAAGCCAAGCCCCGCCAGGTGAAAGAATCGTCAATCGCCCTTGGATTTTTCGATGGAGTGCATCCGGGTCACCAGGTCGTGATTAAGAAGGCAAAAGAGGAGGCTCAGAGGCTCGGCGTGCCCTGCGGTGTGGTCACCTTTAAGGATCACCCACGCACGGTCACCAGAGGGCAATCTCCGAATCTTCTTACCGTAATCGAACAGCGTCTGCAATTATTCAAAAACCTGGGCGTCGACTTCGCGCTAGTCCTGGCCTTCACAGAAGAACTCTGTAAGCTCAGCCCGATTGATTATGTGGAAACGGTTCTAGTCGGCAGCCTCGGTGCTCGCTCCATTTCGGTAGGACCAAACCATCATTTCGGCCGCGACCGGGAAGGAGACGCCGATCTTCTCGCCAACCTCGGCGACACTCACAAATTTGTCGTGCATGTCGCTGACATGATCAACATCGAAGGGCATGAAGTCTCGAGTTCGGCGATTCGTGGGTTGATTATGAACAACGAATTGGAACAAGCAGCACTGTTGTTATCCAGACCCTATGCGCTTGCCGGCAATGTCGTCCATGGCGACAAACGCGGCAGAACTCTGGGATTTCCTACCGCTAACCTGTCGCTGCCCGGGTTTCAAGTGATCCCGCAGCGCGGTGTTTATGCCGGCATTGCCAAATTCGACAACTCCAGCGTGCCTTGCGTTATAAACATCGGTTTGCGACCGACTTTTAAACATTTGACCGACGGCGATGATCCAACTCAACCAGTTTTGACTCTGACAGTTGAAGCCCATCTTCTCGATTTCGACGGCGACTTGTATGACAAAAATATGGAAGTGGAATTTTTGTCTTTCTTGCGCAGCGAGCAAAAATTCAACGGTCCTGATGAACTGAAAACGCAGATCAACAAAGACATTGTGAAGGCTCGCCAGTATTTTCATGAACACGGTTGCGTCAAACAACAAAGCCCGGAGAGCGAACCGGACAAACTTCACGCCTAAGTTAAACTCAAAAAACAACCGCTCGATGAGCCGGTTCCAGCGCCAACAAACTCACGGATCTATTCAGACAGATGCTTGTCAAAAAGCTTACGATTACAAATTTCCGTAATTACAAGCAAGAGTCCGTGCTCTTTTGCCAGGATCGCAATGTAATCATCGGAGAAAATGCTCAGGGCAAAACGAACTTGCTTGAAGCGATCGAATACGCATCACGTGGTCGCTCGTATCGCACATCGACTGAATCCGAGCTGATTTATCGAGGCGAAGATTTTGCCGTCGTCGAAGTGGATTTCGTCGCGCGCGACTACGATCAAAAAATTCAAATCATTGTGCGTAAAAAAACAGACGGTGGAAAAACGGCATCAGGCGGGCAAAAAAGCGAGAAACAAATCAAAGTCAACGGTGTCCCAAAAGGCAACACTCGTGGACTGAAAGGACATCTCGTCACGGTTGGTTTCAAAAGCCAGGACATGAGCCTGATTCGTGGCGGCCCTGCCGACAGGCGTGATTGGATCGATGATATCGCTTCGATGCTTTCCGCTGGTTACAAAACACTTTTATCAAGATACGAAAAAGCGGTGACGCAGCGTAACCGGCTGTTGAAGACGTTCTTTGAACGCGGACATTTAACCGGTTCTGACATCGATGAACTAAAAGTTTGGGACCAACAACTTGCCACCATGGGCGCATCGATCATCAAACATCGCGTGCGATGCCTCGCCGAAGCGCTTCCGATCGCGCAGTCGTATCAAGAAAAAATTTCAGGCAGCAGAGAAAAATTGACGGCGCAATATTATTTTCACGTCAGCAGTGCAGAAGAACGTCGCTTCGATGACGACGAAAGTGGCGAGGAGAGCGAGCCTTCCGTTTCGATGGAAAACTCCGATCTTTTGGCGATGGAAGAGCGGGAGATTGCCCTTCGTCTGATGCAGTTGTTTAAACAACGACGAAGTGATGAGATTATGCGCAGACAAACGCTCTCCGGTCCTCACCGGGACGATGTCCGTTTTTCAATAGACGAAAGCGATGCCACCGCGTTCGGAAGTCAGGGACAACAACGCAGTCTGGTTCTGGCTCTTAAGCTATCCGAATTGAAAATGGTTTCTGAACATTTAGGTGAACCACCTGTCCTCATGCTCGATGACGTCATGGCCGAGCTCGATCTAAGACGTCAGGGATTTCTGATGGAATCGGTTCATCGAGACATGCAGACGTTGATTACCACAACGCATCTAGATGGTTTTGAAAAGGAATGGCTTACCGGCGCGACATTAATATCAGTCGTCAACGGGCACGTAGACAAAAGCGAGCGACTTTTGCCGATTTAAATAGTTGGGCTGCTAAAGAGCCCAAAACACACGCTTATCGGGCTCCGGCTCGGCTTGCTTGAAACTGCCGCGGGCGGAATGGAGAGACAGTCGGAAATTTTTAGATTATTACTGCGCCGGCAGGGTACATTAATAATGCTTAATCAGTTATTCTGGTAGAGCGCACTCTATCGCTCACCGAATTACAAAACAATTCAGCACTCGCTAAGCTGCCTCGTCATCACCCTCAACGCATACTCACACCCTAATATGCTCCATCCAGCCGAACATATCCACAATGATCTTGATGATAACGATCGCAAGGTCTGCCTGGAATGCCACAGGCAATTCACAGGTATCGTCGCGGCTTGTCCGCACGATAACAGCATGCTGGTGCCTGTTGCACAGGATCCTCTGATTGGAACAAAGCTGGCCGGCAAGTACGAGATTCTGTCGATTCTCGGGACAGGCGGCATGGGCGTCGTCTACAAAGGCCGGCAGGATGTGATGGACAGAATTGTCGCCATCAAAATGCTGCAGTCGCACCATTTGAACGACTCGATGAGCGTGAAGCGCTTCCAACAAGAAGGTCGCGCCACCTGTAAGCTCAACCACCCGCACATCATCACTGTTTATGACTTCGGAATTTCACAGCAGTCAGGACAGCCATTTATCGTAATGGATTACCTGCAAGGCGTTCCGCTTTCGGACGTAATTAAGCAAGAAGGACAGGTCAGCGTCGAACGTGCAATCAAGATGTTCATGCAGGCTTCCGATGCGCTTGGACACGCGCACAAACAAGGCATTATTCACCGCGATTTAAAACCGAGCAACATTGTTCTTATCGCATATGACGGCGACAAAGACTTCGTCAAAGTCGTGGACTTTGGTGTCGCGCAAATAATGGAAGAATCGCAGGGCGGAAGCAGCGAACATCAGCGTTTGACGCAGATGGGAGAAGTCTGCGGAAGCCCGGTTTACATGTCGCCTGAGCAATGCCAGGGACACAAACTCGATCAACGTTCCGATATTTATTCGATGGGCATCGTCATGTACGAAACGCTCACAAACAGACTGCCTTTGCTTGGTCGCACCATGGTCGAGACTATGCGCAAGCATATCGAAGATCCACCGCCGCCATTTTCGGAAGTTCGTCCTGACCTGTACATTCCGGAACGCGTCGAAGCGGTCATTCTTAAAGCACTGGCGAAAGATCCTGCCGATCGACACCAGTCGATGGAACATCTGGTAAACGACCTCGATCTCGCCATTCCAAGACCGGGTCGCAGTCAGGTTCTTCGCACGACTCCCGTGGAAACGGATACAGAAGCCAAAGTCGTCACGGCTGAAGCGGTTACCGCATTACTATTCAAATTGACCTGGGCGCAATGGGCAATCGTCCTTGTAGCCACAGTCTCACTGGGAGCATTTACTATTCTCGGGTTAAGCTCCGTGCTCTCAGGCCCACAGGCACCACCGGCAGTGACAACTCAAGCGCCGGTCGCGATACCTGCAACCACTACGGCCACCACTGCGACACCGGCAACGACGACTCCAGCAGTAACCACAACTCCAGCAGTAACTCCAGCCGATCCGGCGACATCAACTAAATCAACTACACCGGTGGCATCCGATACGAAGCCAACCGCTCCAAGCACAACGGCGTCGACTGCAGCGAAAACTCCCGCAGTGACTGAAATCGAACCAATCAGAAAAACTGCCAGCGCACCACCGAAGCCGAAACGGGTCAAGAAAGTCAGTCCTCCAGTCGTTCGCGCAGCAGCAAAGCCCACCGGCGGCGGTGGCAACAATGCTGATGTCTGGCGTCAACTTGTGAAGAAACGCAATTATCAAACCGGTTATTCGCTCGAGCATTAGACGCTCGAGACAGTGTATTTATTCTCGCGCAGCAGCCACGATACGTTTGCAACGTTCACGATCCAATGCATTTTGCCATTGACCGTCAACCTTTACGTCGGAACCGATGATTAGCGCATCCGAGCATTGACTGTACTCCCGGAGATTCTCGGCAGTAACTCCCGATCCAATTAGAACCGGAATCGACACCGCTTTGTCCACGGCTTTGACTTCCTCGACGTCGGCTGCGGTGCCGGTGCTGATGCCGGTTACGATCACTCCATCGGCTTTAAAATACTCGGCATTTTTTGCCGTTTCGGCAATTGAAATATCGCTTGTAATCGCATGGGCGGAATGCTTCTTCTTAATGTCAGCGAATATTTTTACGTTCTCCGCCTGCAAATGAAAACGTTGACGAACCAGCTTGCCGGCGCAGGCGTCGTGGAATCCTTCGTCACCGACATGGGCAAACACAAATCCCTCGACTCGTATGAATTCGAGGTTGCAGGCAATGGCGACGGCAAGTGCTTCCGTATTTGCGCCTGCCAGGATTTGAACGCCTATCGGCATTTTCGTTTCTGATTTTAAACTTTGGCAGATGACGGTCATCGCAGCGGTCGTTTCGGGACCCACGTCTGCACCTTTTAAATACGGGGTATCATGCGTGTTTTCGACAATCAGTGCATCGAACTCGCATTCCTTGTATAGAAGCGCTTCTGCAATCGAGCTGTGAATTATCTCGGTCAAATTGCCACCATATCCGGCAGCACCTGGAAGAGCGGGTAAATGAATAACACCGATTAGTGCACAATCTCGACCAAACATTTGAACTCCTCATCATGTAAAACGCAGGTGGGGATCGGGTATCTAGGCTAGCAGCACTGCTCGAACAGGCGACGCTTCGAGTTCTGTGAACTTGAGCGGCAAGGCGACGAGGAAATAGTTTCCTTCCATCACATCAGAAAGGTCGAGATTTTCCAACCAGACAAGACCACATTTGTCGAGTTTATTATGCGTCTCAAGAGTTTTGGAATCGACATGATCTACAGATGGAGTGTCGAGGCCGGTGAGTTTGACACCTCTCTCATGAAGGGCTGCGACAAGCTCTACCGTGAGATATGCGTAATCGTCCTCCCATACTTGATACCGTATTTGATGGCGCGTTTTAAACAGGACACGCGGAGGTAATTCTTCGATTGAAGCAATTTTTTCGAGAAAATGTTTCGCAGTAATTCCGTCGTGCAATGGTGCCAGGTCGATGACGCGGCACGGACCCAGATAAGCTTCGAGCGGCAAATGCGAGGCCATTCCAGCAGAAAGGTCCTGTAAATCGCCTTTTATGTGGACGGGCGAATCAGCGTGCGTTCCGACATGTGGACTCATCGTCAAAGAAGTCAAGTTGACGCAACCACTTTGCTCGACGGTCAATGTGACATTACGAGAGAATGGAGTGTCGCCGGGGAAGCAAGCGGTCTTGGCACCCACGGGCTGCGAGATATCGATGATTTTTGAGTAGTTTGAAAGTGTCGGGTTGGATGTCATCTTGCACCACTTGCCTCTTTAACTTGTTCCTACATTACAGGTCTGCCGAAAACTTTTGGCCATATGAGACCGTTTCATAATAAACTTTGAACCTTAAGATACCATTCGTGGTTTGACGGACCAGTAGTCCGGGTCAGAGCACTCGACCGGGTTGAAAAATGAGCGATAAAACAATGAGCCCAAGCAAAGCCAAAGTTGCATACAACATCACAGGCAAAGCACCAAAGCCACTCGGTTCCTACTCACACGCGGTGAAGGCGGGCGGATTCCTGTTCGTCGCCGGTCAGGGCGCGCGCAATGCCGATACGGGCGAAGAAGCCGGCGTCAAAACCGACGCGCAAGGCAAGATCTTGTCGTATGACATCGAAGTGCAGACCGAGGCTGTGATTGAAAACCTCAAAGTCGTTCTGCATGAAGCCGGATTGAGGATGGAAGATCTCGTCGACGTGACCGTTTTCCTCGCCGATATGCAGGACTTCGCCAGGTACAACAAAGTGTATGAAAAACATTTTTCGTTTCCCGATCCACCAGCTCGCACTACAGTTGAAGTGGCTAGACTGCCAGGAAAAAACTTTATCGAGATCAAGGCGACGGCCTTCTATCCGGCTGAGTAATTACAGGAAGCAATGACTAAACCGTTTCTACTGCATCTCGCGAGGTGAGCACCGTGACCGCAACAACGTCGACAATGACAGTTGAAATCGACAATTTCATCGCCGGTGAATTCGTAAAAGGGAAGTCCGGAAAAACATTCGACACTATCAATCCAGCAACTGGAAAAGTTCACGGAACGGTCGCGATGGGCACCAGGGATGATATCAATGACGCAGTCGCCGCGGCGACTGAAGCCTTCGAAAAGGGACCGTGGCCGCGCATGTCCATGCAAGAGCGTGCCAGGATCGTTAAACGCATCGGCGATTTGATACTGGAACGAAAAGATGAATTAGCAAGAGCTGAAAGTATTGATTCAGGCAAACCAATTTCGGAAAGTCTAAACGGTGACATACCGCGAGCGGCTCTTAACTTCCACTTCTTCGCGGAGTTCGCAACCTCGCATGTCGACGAATGTTTTGTTTCCAACCCTGCCGAAATGCACGTGGCGATTAGAGAGCCGCTCGGTGTTTGCGGTCTGATCACTCCGTGGAATTTGCCTTTATACCTGGCGACCTGGAAGATTGCACCATGCTTGATGATGGGCAACTCTTGCGTTTTAAAACCAGCGGAGTGGACGCCGTACACCGCATTTCTGCTAGCTGACATCGCCACCCAAGCCGGACTTCCCAAAGGTGTTTTAAACATCGTCAATGGCTTCGGTCCTGACGCCGCTGGAGAAGCGCTCACAGTGCACCCGGGCGTAAGATCGATTTCATTTACAGGGGAAACGTCTACCGGTCGCGCCATCATGGCCAATGCCGCTGGAACTTTGAAGAAACTCTCGTTCGAGCTTGGTGGCAAAGGTGCCAATATTATTTTCGATGATGCGAACCTGGATGAAGCGATCGACACTGCTGTTCGTGCCGGATTCCGAAACCAGGGGCAGATCTGCCTCGCCGGTTCCCGACTGTTCGTTCAAAAGAACGTCTATAAGAAAGTTCTCGATCGACTGGTTGAAAAAGTATCCAACATAAAAGTTGGCGATCCACTCGATCCTAAAACCGAAATGGGCGCTTTGATCAGCAAAGAGCACATGGAAAAAGTGCAGCGTTATATCGAACACGGAAAGACGGAAGGCAAACTGATGACCGGCGGAGAGCGGCTCACCAACTTAGGCGACGGCTTCTTTCTCTCACCTGCAGTGTTCGAAGGTTTGACGATGGATTCGAAACTTCTGAAAGAAGAGATCTTCGGACCAGTACTACCTGTGGTGCCTTTCGACACCGACGAACAAGCCATCGAGATGGCGAACAACACTCCATATGGATTGTCGGCATCTGTTTGGAGCGAAAGTATCAATCGTTGCAACTTCGTTTCTAAAAACATTAGATCCGGCTTGGTATGGGTGAACTGCTGGTTCGCGCGAGATTTGAGAACGCCGTTCGGCGGACAAAAATCTTCCGGCATCGGACGCGAAGGCGGTCGCTACAGCTTGGAATTTTTCTCGGAAGCGAAAACAATTTCGTACAAGTATTCGAAATAATCAATTGATCTTTGATGAGTTCATTGATTAACGGCGCCATCTCATGCGCATGAATGCCGCTTTGGCTGACAAAAACGTTTGTCGAAAATCAATGTCCGCGCCTTCGAAGTGGAGGGATTCGAGCTGCTTCCAGCTGCCATCGGAGGGATAAAAAATGCCGTAGGCTTTTCGATCGACATCCCACCATTTGACCTCGAGAACTAAGACAGTTTTACTACCGTAGTCCTCAGTTCGCAATCCAATAACATCAAACGCACCGTCGTAGCCGAACACCTCCTGTGGTATCACGTCTTCGAGAAGTTCGATCTCGTCGCTGCTCAGTACATGCGGTTCTAGTCCCAGTATGGATTCGAAGCTGGCTGCCACGGTATCACTCAATTCGGAAGCGGCATTTGTCCAGAGCCAATGGCCGATTTTCATACCCTGGTAGTTCGGAATGTGATATTCGAAAACCGTACAAAAATCTGAATCGATCCGTTCAGCCAATGCGAATTTGTTCGGCAGCATGAGAGACGCAACGCGCCCCTGATTCGAAACTATCGTTCGTCCCTCGAATCCGAAGGCTTTTGATTCAACCTTCTTTTTCTGAGCGTCGCTCTCTCGATGACCAATTGAACTTTCGTCAAAAGATTCGCTACCGCCGGCAGTGCGCGCCACACCAGTCTCAAACGTGTCGACTCCTGTAGAAGCCGACGGAGGCGGTGGCGGTGGTGGCGGTGGCGGTGGCGGTGGCGGTGGCGGTGGCGGTGGCGGTGGCGGCGGTGGTGGTGGCGGTGGCGGTCGTGGTGCATAAGGCCTTTCGGAAAAACTCTCCTCCCTGGTTGGCGCATCAATCACCGGCATCGAAAAACCGTTCGACATGATAGTTTCGTCGCCCTCTGCAGTTTCGTCATCGTCGGCAGATTTGTCATCATCGACAGTTTCGTCATCGTCCGCGGTTTCGTCACCCTCGCTGTCGTCAGCGGCAGGCTGTCCCAAATCGAGCGTTTCAACGGAAAGCGATTCTGGCTGTTTCGTTTCGCCCGACGTTGCTTGAGTTGCTTGAGTTGTTCCAGTCGTTCCATCGATTAACGCTTGAGGATCAGTCGGACCACTCTGGATAGTTTCATCCTCACGACTGGTCGCGCCGGTAGCCGCTCCAGCCTCACGTGCCGACGCAAGTGCCGATGCCGCACTCGCGGATATTAGAGTTTCGTCGCTGCCGAGAGTGACAAGTGGGGCAGTTTGGAACGTCGGATCATTCTCGATTGAATACGGCACCGCGCCGACAACTCCGGTCGAAGGCACGTTTTGTTCATCATCGTCAAAATCAGGCGGTGAGGGCAGAGCAGGTTGATTACTAGAGGTCATTCGTTGGCAATCTCGTTAGGCGATCACTTCAGCAACTGCGTTCACTACTCTTCATGCACTGGTTTCCGTTAATAGATTTTGTAGCCTCGATATGTAATATATCAAGACATCTAAATGGAGATGTCAGGATGGACTTAGGAATTAACGGAAAAAAAGCGCTTGTTTGCGGAGCGTCGAAGGGCATCGGCAGAGCGATCGCATTGGAATTAGCGCGGGAAGGTGTGGAGCCGATCCTCTGCGCCAGGAAAAGTGACGTTTTGGAAGAAACCGCGGCAGCTATCCGAAAAGAAACCGGTGTTCGCGTCCATCACAAAGCCTGCGATCTGACCCTCGCCAAAGATCGCGATGAACTGATCAAGGCGGTGGACGAGACTCTCAAAGGCATCGATATTCTGGTTTTAAACACTGGAGGTCCAAAACCCTCAAGTGCGCTGGCAACCACGCTTGACGAGTGGGAAAACGGATTCCATCAGCTCTTTCAAATGATCGTCCATCTCAATTCCGGTTTCATCCCTAAAATGAAAGAAAAGAAATGGGGTCGCATCGTCTGCGTGACCTCCTTGAGCGTTATGGAACCGATCGCCAACCTGGCGATTTCCAATTCGATGCGTTCGGGCGTCACGGCAATGCTCAAGACTTTATCGGACGAATTGGCGCAGTCCGGCATCACAATCAACTGCCTTGCGCCCGGCGCCATTGCCACCGAAAGGCTGGAAGAGTTGATGGACGCTCGAATCGCGAAGACCGGTCAGAGCAAAGAAGATTATATGAAGCAATACCTGAGCGCGATTCCAATGGGCAGAATGGGCGATCCCGAAGAATTCGCCGCGATGGCAGCCTTTCTCTGTTCGCAGCGAGCCTCGTATATAACAGGATCAACAATTGCCATTGATGGAGGCAAGAGAAGATCCACTTATTGACATGGTCGATGGTGCTATGATTTTGCGATGGTTTTGAACGAAAAGATAAGTCGGGCAGCTTGCTGCAGTGACAATCCTGGGACAGCGATTAAAGTGGGGGTCTAACGTGAAATTTCTGGTTCTCGGTGCTGGTCGCGTTGGCTATGCGGTTGCGCATGATTTGATTCGCAGCCCGCGAGTTGAAAAAGTAATTGTTGCCGATCGCGACGTAAAACGCGTCGAGATCGTGACGGAACGATTCACCGATGAAAAAATCGTGCCGATTGAACTCGACGTGGAGAACGAAGAGTACGTTGCCGAGCTCATGGACAGCGCCGACGTGACAATCAGCTGTGTGACCGCCAACTACAATTACGATCTGGCGAAAATCGCATTGCAGGCTAAATCGCACTTCTGCGATTTGGGCGGCGACGAAGCGATTTCGAAAAAACAATTTTTGCTTGATGAAGTGGCCAAAGATCAAGGCGTGACAATCATGCCGAATCTTGGACTCGCTCCCGGCATGGCAGCCATTCTTGCGCATGCGGCGGCTGAATCATTTGATGAAGTTTACGAGATTCGCATCCGCGTCGGCGGACTACCTGTCGAGCCCGATGGTTTGTTCATGAATTATTCGCAAGTGTTTTCTCTGGACGGTTTGATCAACGAGTATGTTGGAGACTGTGCCATCATCCGCGATGGCAAACAATATACAGTTCCTGCGCTGAGTGATTTGGAAACTATTGAATTTCCTAAACCAATTGGGCGTTTGGAAGCGTTCGCGACTTCAGGCGGCGTCGGCACCCTGACTGATACTTATAAAGAAAAAGTCCAGCACCTCGATTACAAAACGCTTCGATATCCAGGACACTGCGATCAAGTCAGAGTTTTGAAAGACCTGGGCTTGATGAGTAATACTCCGCTGAAATTGGCATCTGGTGCAGAGTTCATTCCTCGAGAAATGTTGATTCAACAGCTCAGCCAAAAATTGACGACAGATCAACCAGATATGGTGCTTTTGAAAGTCACCGTCACTGGTGTCAAAGATCGCAAGCCGATTCAACACGTTTGGGATTGCATAGACTACGGCGACGCTGCTAACAGCTTGAGCGCCATGTCTAAGATGACCGCGTTTCCTGCTTCGATCATCGCGCAAATGATTGCCCGTCAGGACGTAGCTGAACATGGCGTCCTCCGCCAAGAATTAGCAGTGCCGGTCGAGCTGTTCCTTGCGGAATTAGCCGGTCGTGGCATCTCGCTGACTATGGTCGAGCGCAGTCCTGTTCAAGACGACGCATAAATCAGATCCCACTCAACAGATTCCCATGCTGCGCTTTCGTCAAACTGTATTTCGGCAAGTGTCAACTTAATCGTTTCACCGGGTCACAATCCAGTGCAGACCCATAAAAAACTAATGTCTCGACTGTGCGCGCGTAAATAGAACGTGCGTCGAATTTGATACCGGATTAGGTATCAATCGTCGCTATCCTGAATGTCAATTTTCGAGATTTCTGTCCCGGTGGTTTCCGCACCGCATTTTCCTGCTATCCAGGTCATCAGCTTGTAATAGCAACCCAACCAAACCAACACAATCAATAATCGAATTGGAGCTGGATAAGTTTCAATTGAAACTGACGTTAACGCGGCCATGAAACACAGTGTCACTAAAACTCCCACTACAATAAAACTTCCCACGGACGGCTTCTTACCGACATCATGCGCCCTTGAAGTAATAATGCTCAGGGGGTTTTCTTTGCCGCTTACTATCTTGACTATACCAACCAGGATGAGAGTGGCTACAAATCCCCAGGTCATCTGCACACCGTCAAGGAAGCGAGCAACAGCAAAATAAATGACAGCATACAGTGAGAAAACCAACATTATGAATTTGAAAAGCGGAATCAATATTTTAAAAACGCTGTCACCGTTAGCCAGGCACCTGGACAACTCGAAGATCTCTTCTGACTCCGTTTTTTTGTCTGATTTATGTAAGGCGATCAACGTCGAAAAGAGACCAGAAAAAGAAAGCGCCACTAGACCTTGGAGTCCATGGAAATTTGCAATAGCTATAAGTGAGGCCATGCCAGCAAGCCAGATCACTCCTAACGATAAAAATACAAGCGCCAACGATTTTTGATTTGAGTCGTTCATGCCAACCTTCTCAGTATAATTAGTATATGTCACGCGCAGGGCTGTTGTAAGCCCGGTCGTTCTATGACACGCACAACTGTTCTGACTAAACATAAAAACGTAGCTACCCTCGACATGCATATGTGAGCTGCACTGACAGCATAAATTTCAGTGAGTCTGGTCGAGTTCAGCAGACTGCCAGAGCGATACCGAGGAAAGAATTAAGCTAGAAGAGCAAGCTTTCCGGAACAAACGAGTGACAATACAGGACTAATGCAAAGTACTCGAAATAAGGGTTTCTCTCAATGCCCATCTCTCCTGATCTGACCCCTGCCGCTCAGACGGCTAACGGTGATGAGTTCGTCACCGTCTCGTTACTAGAAGGAGCATCATTGACGAAGCCGGGTGACACCAGCATTAAAGCGACAACTGACTCTAACCCAGGTCCAGCCGGCAAGGGCGAAATTTTGGCGTGGGCTTCCTATGACATTGCCAACGCTACTTACGGAACAGTAGTCGCCACCGCCATCTACAATGCCTATTTCGTCGGCACGGTCTGGACACCGGAAGCCTCAACTGCGCTCTTCGGATTTTCAGGTACATTCTTGCTGACCTGTGTGATCTGCCTTTCGGCACTGACAATTGTGGTGACGGCACCCGTGATCGGAACGATCGCAGACGCCACCGCGTCTAAAAAGAAACTGTTGCTCATCTCCACCGCGTTTTGCATCCTTTGTACTGCTTCGCTCGGCTTTATTGCACCAGGTCAAATCTGGTACGCAATGATCGCACTTTATCTCGCCAACACCTTTTTCGGAACAGGCGAAGATCTCGTTGCATCATTTCTTCCCGAACTGGCAACACAAGAGCAGATGGGAAGAGTTTCCGCATTGGGATGGGCAGCTGGCTACGTCGGTAGTTTAATCGCGCTTGGTTTGTCGTTTGCATTCATCGAATGGGCAAAAACAACTGGTGCCCTGCCCACGACTTACGTTCCACAAACGATGCTTATTTGCGCAGTGATGTTTTCGCTGTTTTCCGTTCCAACATTTATCTGGTTAAAAGAGCGAGCCAGACCCGACTTGACTGCTAAAGGCAATGTTCTCACAGTCGGATTCAAGCGTTTCAAACACACTCTGAGCCATCGTCGGCACTACCGTGATCTATTCAATTTCTTGCTCACCATGCTGGTCTACAGTTGCGGAACGACGACGATAATCCATCTGGCATCGGTTTATGCTCAAAAAGTACTATTCTTCACAACCCAAGAATCGATTATTTTGATTCTTGCAGTATCGCTTATCGCTGCTATTGGTGCCGGGATATTCGGTTTCATTCAAGACAAAATCGGTTCTATAAAAACATTGATAGTGACACTGGTGATCTGGACAATTGCAACAGTGATCGCTTTTGCAGCGCAAGAAAAAGCACATCTCTGGATCTCATCAGTCTTCATTGGATTGGCAATGGGTGCAACAGGATCAGCTAGCCGGGCGCTTGTCGGACAGTTTTCACCGGCAGGTAGGTCTGGTGAATTCCTCGGACTCTGGGGAGTCGCCCACAAACTAGCCACCGCCATCGGTGCCGCCACTTTCGGAACTGTCCTCAACCTGAGCAACGAAAACTACAGAATGGCAGTCTTGTCTTGCGCCGCCTTCTTTATCGTTGGCATGGTTATGCTTTTAAGAGTCGATGAGAACCGCGGCAAACTGGCAGCGAGACTGGACGCGGACGTGCCGGTTTAAAAACGTGACTGTGAGAACTTCCGTGTCGAAACCTTGCCAGTTAATACAGCCTTTTGTTTATTCAAACAAGCCAACGACTCCATGCCAGTCGAAAGTTTCCGTCTAAACGCCAACGCGCTGGTAAAACACCAACGCGCCGGATTCATTTTCAATTCGATTTGCCTTATTTCTTGATTTCGGAAAGCAGCTTGAAGTAGTGCACGAACAACTTGATTCCCGATGAAGCCTGCCCCCAATCGAAGTTTTCATTGATCGCATGGTAGCCATGCTCCGGCAACGACAGCCCGAGGAACATAATCGGAATATCTAAAACTTCCTGCATGCTTACGACAGCGCCGATGCTTCCGCCTTCACGAACGAATGCAACATCTTTGTCAAAAGCCAGTTGAAAAGCCTCTCTAGCTGCATCACAGAAGATACCTTCGCGCGTGCCGAGATAAGGTTTCAACGAACCTTTAACTTCGACTTTAGCGTCAGGACACTTTTCAGCGACGAATTTTAAGAACATCTCAGATACTTTCTCCGGATCTTGTCCGGGCACCAGGCGCATACTGATTTTGGCCTCAGCCTTGTGAGGAATGATGGTTTTCACACCAGGTCCGGTGTAACCGCCGGTGATACCATGTACTTCGAAGGTCGGTTCTGTCCACACACGTGCGCAAGCGTCTCTAACATCATCGGTTCTCATCGTGTGCATGTCACGCGACGAAGCAAACTCTTCCAGATTGAATCCGGACTTGATGAAGTCATCGATGTCTTCTTTGGTGGCTACAGGCACGTTGTCGTAGAAGCCAGGAATTTTGATTTTTCCGGTCTTAGCGTCCACGCATTCTGCGATCAAACCTGCAAGCTCGGTAATCGGATTACGCGCTAAGCCGCCGACTTCACCTGAGTGCAAATCTTTGCCGGCTGTTTGTAGCGTTACGAGGAACGCTTGCATTCCGCGCAGTCCGTACGAAATCGCCGGGAGGTCCTTCGAGATCCACACGGTATCGGAAACGACAACCGACTGAGCCGCGACTTTGTCTTTGTTCTTTTCAAGAAAATCGTGGAAATTCGGACTGCCGATTTCTTCCTCGGTTTCCCAGAGAAACTTGATGTTGATTGGAAACTTGTTGTCGAAAGCATACTTCGCTGCGTACAGAACCGACAATGCTGGACCCTTATCGTCAGTGGTTCCGCGACCTAAATATTTATCGCCATCGATCTTCATTTTGAACGGATGCGACTTCCATTCTTCAGGATCGGCAGGCTGCACATCGATATGGTTGTAAACGGTGACAGTCGGATGATTCGGATCAGATTTGAATTCGCCGATCACGACCGGCTTTCCTTTAGTCTGAATGATTTCAGCGCTGGCACCGAAACTCTTCAGAATCTCAGCGGCTTTCTCAGCCATCAGCTTGATGTCCTTTTCGTGAGCCGGATCCATGCTCACACTGGGCACATCGACAAATTCTTGCAGCTTGGCCTCGTAAGTCTTTCGCGAAGACTTGATGTATTCGGTGAGGCGGTCTGTTTGAATTTCTACTGTCATTTGAATGAACCTCGCTTCCAGAGAGACACATGGTCTTAGATCGCGCTTCCTATTTCAAGGTTTGACAAGTGAAAGTTAATCGCGCCGACCGAATAACGAAGCCATTCTCGGCGAAGCTGCGAATTAATTCGCCGTGACAGCTAGCTGCAAAACTGATACAGGTCTGTGCAGCGTCGAGCAGGTTTCTCGCATCGAGGTGGTTCGAAACAACGACCCACATTCGAAATCAGTGACCGACGCTGGCGAAATTGCTGAGATGGCGAAAGATCAACGAGTAGAAAATAAATGCGACGATGCCGGCACTTGGTATTGTCAAACACCACGCTCTCACCATTTCCCGCGCGATTACCCATTGCACGCCTTTTTTGCGTTCTGCCGTTCCGACTCCAATTACGGTCGAAGCGATTACCTGGGATGCGGCTAGTGGTCCTCCGGTGAGCGACGCAATCAGAACGATAAGACCGGATGAGGCTTCAGCAACCAATCCATGCAGAGGTCGCATCGGATAGATGCCACCAACTCGTTTCACGATTCTCGGAGCCAGTGATACCACCCCCAGTGCCAATGTAATTCCGGTCAGCGCCCGCACCCAGAAAGGAACTTGGTCTCGACTGCCAAGACCGGCTGAATACAACGCAAGCACAATCAATCCCATAGTCTTCTGACTGTCGTTGGCACCATGGCCAAAAGCCAAAAGTGGAACAGCGAACCACTGCGCTTTTTTCAACAAGTCATTCACCTCATTAGATGCGCGGCGCAAAAGCAAGACAGAAAGGATTAAGACAACGTAGCCGACTGCAAAACCACAAAGCGGTGACATGAATAAACTGATGATGATTCGACTCAGACCGGTGGCATTAACCAAACCACCAACGTTTCCTAATTGAATATAGTGAAAACTCCCGCTACCAGCGAGTACGGCACCAAGCAAGCCACCAATCAAGGCGTGAGTGGAACTCGACGGCACGCCTAAAAGGCGCGTCATGTAGTTCCAAAATATTGCTGCGGCCAGAGCACTGGCCAAGACTGGAAGTAACGTAGGATCGGCGGGCCAGGTGCTCACATTCGCTATGGTGCCGGCCACTGCCGAACCACCCAACAGAGCGCCCAAAAGTTCAAATGTTGAAACAAGAAGAATCGTCTGAGTTCGAGTCAAGCCTCGCGAAGCAATCGCGCTGGCCGCTACGGAACTGCCATCCTGAAAGCCGTTGGTATAAGTGAACACTAGACCTAGCGCCACTACCAGCGCCACCATCCCTTCGATTGACACCAGTTGCCTCCTGGCGTCTAACGCATTTTTACTATGACGTGAGACAGTTTTTCGCCGACGACATCAAGACACTGGCCTGCTATGGTCATCGTTCCATAGACCTCTGCCGTTTTCATAATTGTTTTGACATCGTCCATTACATACAATTCTTGCATCGCTTTTCGATAAGTTTTCTCCATTCGATTATCCGCTTTGCGAGCCAGACTGGCCTGATTAGAAGCTTCACTCAAATCGGACGCCAGATGACTGAATGAGATGGAAAGGCAACGCGCACCTTCGACCAAAATGTTTGCCATCTTAGGCAGGGCCGTACCCTCAGGGCTAACTTCCAGAGCCTCGATCTCGCGCACCGTGCGCTTCGCGCTATTAATTACTTCATCAAGTCTATGCGAAAGATCGTAAATGTCTTCACGATCGATTGGTGTGATCAACGATTCCACGAGCATTTTCTCGAGCCGTATTTTGTGCTTGTCGGCTTTGTGCTCGAGGTCGCGAACAGTTTGGCAGCGCTCCGTAGCGCCCGCGATTATCCAGGTTTCCAGAGCTTCAGCACCTTCCAACGTGATCTTTGCCTGCTCGGTCAACATACTATAGAAATCGTTTTCGGGACCACCGAGCAAACGAGCTATCCAATCAAAATTGAAAATTACTTTCTTGTCTGCCACGTCAGTTACTCACTTGTATGCGATGAAGGACGGGATGACAAGAGCAATTCGCTCGACAGCAATTTGACAATCTCGTTGGGACTTAATCGACTGTCGGATTTGTCACGCATGGTCAGCCGACCAATGATGTCGTTGACACCGGAAAAATTCCAATGAGTACTGCCCTTTTCCATTGTGTTCAAACGTTTGGCGAAGTCGCTGAGATCGACACGGGGAGCGAGGCTCCTTGACACATAATCGATCCAGGTTTCATAGCGATAGTAAAAAGAATAGTGACGCTTGTGCATGACTAAAATTCTGTGCGAATCCACCCGGTTGTGGATCGCCATCGGATGGCAGACTGAACTGATCCAACTGACAGCGTGAGTCGGTGGCCGCCCCTGTCCGTGGATGCCTCCATCAGGAATGACGACTATCGCGAGATCCGCTTCTTTGTCTTCTGAAATTTCAATCAATCCCTTATCGATCGCATCCTCAGTCAAGTCGAGAAAATTGTCTTCCTCTGCCCAGAACGTTTCAAAATGACCGATCTTATCGACGATCGCCGGTAGGCGTTCCAACAACTCATCAAACAAAATTGCCGCCAGCTCGTCATGCGTGCCACTAAAAATGGTTCGGTTCAAAGGCGAACGATCCGGATCGGTCCAGGCCGAAATCACCCAGGCAACACGAGCAGCGTCGCGATCCTCGAACTTGCTGAAATCACCAGCACGAGCCACGTCGATAAGAAACTCGCGATTCTCTTGCGCTTCTTCGGGATTGATCATGGCGTAAAGCGATACCAACCCATCTTCGTCGAAGTGATTGTTGCTCGCCACTTCGACGTCAGCCGGCAATTCACCGTGATCTAAAAAATTAAAAACAATCTCCGCCGAGAGGTCCGCTTTAAACTGGCTCGGTGTCGTGTTTCCCGGCCAGTGTGAAAGCGTTAGCCGCGTATGTTCGTTGCCTCTGCCATCGACTATGACGTGAGGTTTGTCACCCAACAAGTGGAAAGGCACATACGAAAGCTTGGTAGAAGAACGGCTAGTCATGTCAGTTTGTGCTAAACGTTTTGTTTATCCAGTCCTTAAATCTCCAGGCGATATCTTCGTTGCGGTTATGCATACGATCCTGCAGTCGCATATACGCGACGGTGAAATTTGAATCCCAGGGACGCTGATTATAGGCTGTTTGATAGTTCTTTAAAGCGGAGTCGTAGTCACGCAAATAGAGTTCTTGATTCAGAGCTTTGCGGAAATACGATCTGGCATTATTCGGTTCCATCGCAATCGAGCGATCGTATTGCTGGATGGCTGCGTGCGGCATATCAAGCGCGTCAAACGCCTTACCCATCAGATAGCAAAACTCCGGTCGCAAGAAGCGTCTCAACGCAAGTTCGATATCCACTTTGGCGACTTTATCGACCACCTGATCTCTGGGCAGTTTCACCAAAATTCGCATCAGACCTGGTAAATTTCCGGAATTTTCAGCTTCACCAGAGACGGTGCAGCATGAAAAAACCATCGCCGGTTTCAAAGCCTTATCGTAGTCGCCAAGCCAGTAGTAGCACTGAGCGAGTGACTCGCTGACAACTGGGAGCATGGGCTGACGATCGAAAACTTTTTGCAAATCAACCGAGGCTTCTTTATATCGACCAAGCGCTTTAAAAGCCATTCCTCGAACGAACAGCGCTCTGAAATAACTTGGCTGCGACTTCAAATCGTGACTGGCGAGATTGGCGGCTCGCAACGGATTGGTATCAAGTATCGACTGCCCAAACGCGCTGGACAAGCCGAATAAGTTCGGATTAATTTGGTAGGCTCGCTCAAAAAGACGTTGACCATCCTCGAAACTTCGTTGCTGATAAAGATAATCGCCGACCAGATAAAGCATCTCAGCGTTGTTCGGAAATTTCTGAATGCCTTCGTTGAGAATGGCTATGGCGGGGGCGATTCGGTTGGATTTGATTTCTTCTTTGCAAAGTTCGACCAGCGCGTCAGGATTATCTGCACCATATCGAACTGCCAACTCGAATTGCTCAGCAGCTGGTTCGGTCAACCCAAGATGGTCCAGAACCAGTCCCAGATTAAGATGCGCTTGCGAATTACTTGGTTCTGCTTGGACCAGAGCCTGAAGTTGGTTGAGAGTGTTTTCGGAAACTTTCCCGCTCAGTTCTTTTCTCGATTGCTCGAAGAGCTGCTTCTGGTCAACAGCTTCGGCTTGCGAGGCAGCAGAAAAAACCAGACCAACTGACAGCGCTAATGCAAATAAAGATGTTTTCGCGTTTATTTTCTTCATTGAAAATCCTGGATTAGTGCCCCTTACTATTTGACAGAGTTTTTTATGTAGTCAATAATGAATAACAGGCCATAGAGGAAGATTAGACAGGTTTTATGTTAATCCCCTTGGCAAATGTATGTAAAGTACCGGGTTTTGGGCACATCAGAAAGTGGCGGAACAGTAACGGGACGTTAGTATTTTAACTGCGAGATGGTTTTGAATTCTGACCGCGACTGCGCGATTTGTGAGAAGTAGAAACTGGGGGAGTTTCACATCAATGATTCGAATGCGAAGAAACAACAAAGGCAACCAATTGTCCGAATTCGGACCCGCGGTAATTATATTGGTCCTTGCCATCGTCGTTCCCATGGTAGTTTTGCTCTACGTCGGCATGGGATTTTGTTGCGGCTGGTATCTTAACTTCATGTCGGTCCGCGCCGCGGCAGTCGCTCCGAGATCAGGGCTGCAGGCTGCTCTGGACGCACAACAAGCGGCATGGACCGCTTCCGGATTGCCGGCATTCGCCTGTGCGACCGTCGTCAGAAACAGCGGTCCGGATGGCTCGGTCAACTCGATTCGCTACAGCACAGACGTTGACTTGGACCCAAGCCCCGTAGTGCCTGGTGACCCATCCTCAGGTCCGCGACAACCAGTCGAACTCGATGACTTCGTTCGCGTCGTCACCGAAGTTGAGATCACGCCGATTGTTCAGTTACCATTTATGAGCTTGAGTCCGTGGCGTTTCGTATACAATTCGGAACGGCCAATCGAAGAATCCGACGTGGAAGCTAACTAAACTTCTAAAGTCTTACAGTGAAGCCTTGAGTGATGAAAACGAAAAAGGAACTGCCCATGTACAAGACGAGAAATTCAAAACGAAATATCACTGGCGGGGCGCTTATTGAGACGATTGTCGGTTTATTCGTCCTCATCCCAGTAGTGTTGTTTATGGTCGATGTAGTGGCGCTGGTGCTAGCTCAAATGGCGCACGACGCCCTCGTCAAAGACTGCGCTCGAGCCGCCGCTGAAGTACGCGCAGAACGACCAGCGACGCCAAGCTCGCCTGAAATCGTGGACGGCAACAAAGTCGAAGCCAGCATTTTGGGAGTGCTGAGCAGATTCAACAATCCTGTACTGGTCGTCAATAGCCACTCGTGGTCAAATCCAGGCGGAGACCTGGGATTAGTAAGAGTCGAAACGCGATCTACTTTCACGTTTCCTGTAGCCATTCCGTTTGCAGGCAACTCTTCGCAGGTGTTCGTCGCTGAAGCAATCGAACCTGTAGTCGGGCTCTCGGAGCGGATTCGTCGCTAGAGATTCGTTTGATTTTCATCGCTTGGCACAGGCTATTTGAATAAACTGTTCGATTGCGACTGCAATTGTTTCCATACGAACGTCGGATATTTGAAACGAAAGACAAACCGCTTACGCGACTGGAATCGTTTGTTTCTGAAATCGGATTCTCCTTCACGGCTTCAACATTTATGCGACGTGACCTAATCTCGGCGATTGCGTTTCTGAGCCACTTATTCTTTTGGCGTCAATAAGCCAATTATTTTTTCAGCATGTTGTTGTAGATCGGAACCAAGATCATCGGCGGTTTATCGATCTTCGCGTCGACAACGTCTTTAAACTCAATTTTTAGCGTTTCGTCTTTCATGCCGACCTTCAAAATTTCTTCCTTGGTCACCTTGCTTGCGTCGTAGATCACGGCGACTCCATAAGGCTCTTTGATCGCGACTGCCACCTCACCAATGCCTTTAAGTTTGTCGATACGCTTGCGTATGCGACCTAAGCACGCAGCGCAACCGCTGCCTGTAACGCGGAAATCCAGCCGGTGCAGTTGACTTTGATCGAGTTGCTTGTACCGATCGGCTTTGGTCAGACTGCGCAAGAGCAATACATCGCCAGGCTTAGTCGGAGCGCCGGGCGTCGCAGTCGTCGTCGTCGTAGTTGTAGTCGTAGTCGCCGTCGCGGTCGTTTCGGAAGCGGCGTAGCTCGAATGAACACTCGCCCCCATTACCAGTGAACAAAGCATTGACGCGGCTGCTAACGACCTTAGATTGGTGATTTTTTTCTTTGCCGACTGAATAGACTTACGCATCAAATCCCACTCCCGATGATTCCCACCGATACAAATTTACCCAAAATTCTCGACGATATTATTAGATGCTAGTTCCAACGTTCCTTCTTATAAGGAAACGATTGTAGTTGAGCAGCAAAACCAATAGCTCTATCGTTTTGTCCTTCAAAATTTTGATTTGCGTATTTACGCAAGCGAAATTACGCGAACCAACATATTTATAGTGTGCCACCAAACTTACTATGTATGCATAGGGTGCCGACCAGGGGAGCGGCGAAGAAAGGAATTAACAAGACCGAGATCATATTCGAATTCACTAGCGTAGAACTGTTTACGATCAATCCTTTCCCGCCGCTCCCTCGAGGTCAATCGAAAGAAGCCAAGCGTTTCGCGTCAGAAACCGGCACCTAACAGCTCCCCGGCCCACAGCACAACTGGTTTAGACCAGTTGTGTTGTCCATTTCAGAGATAATTTCGGCCGATATTTTTTTCCTCATGAGGTCTCGAACCGAAGGATGAATTCAATGTTGTATAGTTACTTTGTCGCGATATTACCAGGGTCCACGGTGTCTGTATGTACAAAGTATTGATCGTAGACGACCTGCCGGCGCTGCGAAAACACGCAGGTGATCTGCTGCGCCAGCTCGATCCCGAAGTGCAAATTACCGAAGCGGCCAACGGCAAGGAAGCGCTCCAGGTGTGGCAGTCGCTTAATCTCGACATGATAATTATGGACATCGTCATGCCGGATGTGAATGGTATCAAAGCCGCCAAAGAAATCTGGGCGACCGCGTCTGATACCAAAATCCTTTTCTGGTCGCAATTTCACCGCGAGTCTTTTGTCAGAGAGTTAGGCAAGATCGTTCCGGACGAGGCGATTCATGGCTATGCGCTGAAAAGCGAGAGCGACGACAAACTCAAATATGCGTTGGAATCGATTCTTCTTCACGACAATCCTTACATCGATCCGATTGTGCGCGGAGTTCAAAAACATATCGAGCGCACCTGGGGTGATATCACAGATAGTGAGTATTTTATCCTTCTGGATCTGGCGCTGGGGCTGACGGACCGTGCGATTGCCACTCGGCATCACATCAGTGTTCGCGGAGCACAAAACCGAATTTATTCTTTGTCGGTCAAGTTAGTCAAAGGCGTTGATGCGCATTTGAAGGAAACGGCCGGATTGGAAGTTTACAACACACGTGTGCGGATTGTGCTCGAAGCATTTCGGCTCGGCATCATTGCTCCGGAAGATATTCAGGAACTGGATGGTTCGCTGGATCTGTGGTTAGAGAAACAATTCAGTTTCAAAAAAGGTTCGGTTACCGCGAGTTAGTTAGCGCCGGTGCCGACAACTCTGCGTAGTGACGATTCAACGACTTCGCGATCGATCTGGCGTTCCATAACGATGGTGACCAGATTCTCGGCGTTCCAAGTTTTCTTTCTTGCTTGATTGAACTTTTGAATATCTTGATGGACAGGCAGTTCGATTTCTTGCCTGCTGTGCAGTTCAACAATTCTCTTGTTATCGATGTACGTTTCACGCAACAGGTTGCGGTTTAAATCTGCAATCAACCAACCCAGATCGGCGCTTCCGAACAGTCTTTCGGCGATGCCGTCGAGAGTTTGACCGGCTTCGATTACCCATTTAGGACGGCGGAGTACTTGAGAGAGGGCACCGTTGTTAGTATCATCTTCTTCAACTTCAGAGGCGACCTCTTGATCTTCGTCGGAAGCTTCTTCGAACAATGCTTCGGTTCCAAACCGGATTGCACGATTTACTGCAACCGATTCATCTTCTTCGTCTTCGCGTTTCGAGAATCCATCAATTCTATCCATGAAATCTTGATAATCGTCGAGAATTGATGCGGATAAATCACGAACGTTCCCTTCTTTATGCGCGGCATCACCGCTCGAGGCGGCGGCGTTACCGGAGACGGCATCGAGATTGAATCTTCCGAACTGGGTGATCAAAGAGTTCTGACCTTGCATCAGCTTGATGCGATCGGCAGGACCGGACGTGTTGGATAATTTGTCGCCGCCTTGAACATCGTTCGGCATCATCGACGCGCGTGTCATGCCGGATGCAGCCATGACGAACGCCAAGCCCATTCCACCGGTGTAGCTTGTGGACTTGAATTGACCGTAATAGTTCATCGGACCAGACTTGCCAAACGAGTTCAGGTAAGTCAGACGACCGAGCAGCCCGACATTGAGCTGTCCGCGAGTGGTGTCGGTGGTTTGCGATTTCGATGCAATTTCGGCGCTGCGCATTGTGCGAGTCGATAGCTTCGCGGCTTGATCGCCAGTCGCCGAGATCATGATGCGGAAACTTCCGTCAACTTTACCAAACGATTTTTGAATTTGAAACGGTGACTGTCGCCCGTCGACAAAGATTATGGTCTTGCCTTCGTGACGAGTAATCGACCATGTCCGACCTTCTAAACGAGCGCCGGAATTTCTGGCGTCACTGGCACGCAATTTTGCGATACCAGCGATTGATAAAATCAAAGCTAGTTCCAGACCCGTGATGTAGCGGTTGATTTCACCGCGTGGGGCTCCAATATCGCCTTGCGAAGTGAAACTTCTGCCGTCGCCGATTTGATTGAAGCCGCGCGTACCCGGGATTCGGGCGATGTCGCCTGGGCTTCTAACGTCTGTACCGGCGGTCAATGGAGATTGACCGTCACGACCTGGTTGTATGTCACCAACGCGAACACTGCCGGACATTGGAATACGTCCGATACCGGCGGCGGTGCCGGCTACTGAAGCGTCAACTTTGCCCTGGAAATCTTTGGCGGACTGGTCGATGCGTACGACGTTGTTTTTGCTTTGCGGCTCGAACGACGTTACTTCTCTGGTTCCCGGAAGAACGCCATCGGCGCCTCTTTTGCCGGTGCCGATTTCTGCTCCGGAGGTGAATGCGTTGCGACCGCTAGTACCTTTGATTGCGTCAGCCAATGCATTTCGTGAATCAATGGCACGGGCATCAGCGTCACCGCGAGCAATGTTTTTGCCGGTGTCGGCAGTACGGGCACCGGATTCGGTGCTGAAGTCGCGGACTACTCCTGTGAGTCTTGTTTCAACAGCGCTTCTCACTTCAAATGGATTCTTTCCTGCTGCAGTTTCAAACGATCTGGATTCTGCTAGTTGGCGAACGCGTTGAGTTGATTGCTCGAATGCGGAAACCAAATCGGAAGGGGGTTTGATTGAGGATGGACCCGTCGCAATTTTTCCAGCCGCGGCATCTGATGCTTTGATCGTGGTTGCATCACCGGCTACGGCGCTGCGCGCAATTGCAGTTTCATTACCAGGAGCAGTGGTTGATCCAGGGCGAACTACACTCGGAGCGTTTGGATTGGTTTTGACTTCAGATGGAGCAACTGCAGGTTTCGTAGTAACACCATCTTTGGTGGCACCCTTAACTGGCGGTAGATCTGCTGGTTTTGAACCGACCACACTGGAACCTGGCTTAACACCGGCATCGACTACGCCAGGCTTGACCGTGGCATCTGGTTTTACGGTGGCGTCAGTCGGTCCTGATTTTATAGTGGTATCGGTGGCGGCTGGTCTAGTTGCAGTATCGGTCGCTGCTGGTTTGGTTGCACTATCTGTCGCGATTGGTTTTGCAGTCGTATCCGCTGTGCCGGGGCGATTCTCGGGAGCATTTGCAGGTGCGCGTGTGCCAGCATCTGAAGCAGTTAACGGTGGGCGTCCGCCAGCATCTGAGGCAGCTGGTGGAGTGCGACTCCCTGCATCAGCTGGATTTGCTGGATTAGCGAGATTTGCTGGATTAGCGAGATTTGCTGGATTGCGATTGCCGATATCGTTTGCTGCACCTGGGATGCGAGAGCCATCCTGAGCCGGACCGTTAGGCGTGCGTGAAGCCATGTCCGCCGGATTCTTTCCGATACCATTGGGGATACCATTGATATCGCGCCCTAACTCCATAGCTTTCGCGGCCGCACCATCGCCTTTGACGACGCTGCCATGCGGCAGTCCGGCGCTACTGACTCCGTCTCCAGGCAACGGTCTAATCTCGTTACCCTTTACGTTTCCTGGAGCACCTTTTATTTCGGAAGCCAGCCCGGGCTGACCTTTTAAAATGCCGTCAGAACCTGCGTACTTCTGCAGGTCTCCGAGTTCCATCTTGTTAATCGGTCCCACTGGAGTGGACCGAAGGTCCTTCATTTTTGTGTGTTCGCCGATGGAGTCAAATCCCGATTTTAGATCCGGTCCCTGATTGCCAAACGATTTCGCATCAGCTTTCATGGCACCATCGAGAACAGAGCTGGCTTTTCCGTCGCCGATCGCCCGTTGGATGTCGTAGGATTTGGAACTCGATTCTTGACCCAAAATCTTTTGTTGAACGCGCTCATCGGCTCCAGTCATCGCGCCGAGCTTCATCAACGACTTTTCAGATCCGACTTGAGACATACCCGAACCGGTTTCCATCATTTTAATTTGCGATTTCAATGATGCCGATTCAACTGCTCTAGCGTTTCCGACACCGCCGAATATGTCCTGTCCCGTGGTGCTAAACGCGCTTTTATCAGCGCTCTTAGCAAAACTCTGAATCGAACCGGAGCGATCCATCGAATCAAATTTAGAAAGTTCTGGTCCAGCCTGCTTCCAATCTTGAAGCTTCTGCCCACCATCCATCGGCAACGGTTTCACTTCTTGTTTCGGAAGAAAATTCTCGGACGCTTTCAGTTTGGCGAAATAATTCTCTTGAGCACGACCGGCTGAATCCAGGCTTGACACGCCACTCTTGACGATCTCTGCTTTGTTAATCGCGTTGGGATCTTTGAATGAAGGACTGGAACTTTCTATCGGTTTTTGAAACACGACGTTGGGTTTGCCGGAACCTTCAAGCGGAGTGACATGATCGGCGAGGCGTTGATTGGTAGCAAAAGAGGTTTTGACTTGTCCGTTTTCTTCAACAACGCCAGGCTTCTTGATTGCGCTGTTATTCAGGTCGTTCAGACCCGCGAGCTTGGCGACTTTCAGCGCGGCAAGATCGGTTTGCTCGACCGGTATTTTTGTGCCGGGCGCCGATGCAATTTTTGCAGCGACGATATCCAGCGAGCCACCACTCGTGAACGACTCCGGTCGTCCCGTGTATCCATCACCTTTTTGAACGTTCGGCTCGGCTTTTAAGGCTGCCTTGCTAGTTGTGATGTTGCCGTTGGCAATAGGCTCGGATTGTGATTTAAACTTGGTATCGAGCGTGGTGGCAGACGAAATTGCCTTCGACTTGTCCTCGATTGCCGTTTTGAAAACGCCTTCCGAACTGACTTCCGGTCGCAATCCCGAAAGTACTTTAACATCTGCTTTGGCAGCGGCTAAGTCTTCTTTGCCGGCGCCTGAGTTTTTCGTGATGACGCCGTCTTCTTTGATCGCGACTCCATTTTTAAAAATCGGAGCGTCCAGTCTTGCGATCATTGGTTTTGACGTCGCTGCATCAAACTTTTCTGCGATTACATTCGCCGTGGAACCTGATGCAATTGCCTTCAGCTTGGTTTCGGCATCCGAGCCGGGCCAAACTTTAGCTCCGCCAATTGCTTTGTCGCCGACATTGCCCAGTGTATTTGCGACTCCAATGCTTTTAACTTTGTCGGGACCGGCATCAAAGGACTCGAGATTTTTGGCGACCATCTTGTTCGAAGCAGCATTCTTGTCCAAGTTGGCCGGATCCAACAATTTGTTGATGATGATTTCCTGGTCTTGCAGGCTGGCAGAACGCAAAAGCGATTTCCGTTCGACCAGTGGTTGGTTAGATTCAACTGCGCGCGTTCCCTCGCCGGCCGAAGCCAGTGCCGCGGATTGAACGGCTGCAATTTCGTCGTCCTTCTTCTTCGGCGTTCCATTAAGGAGTTCATCAGTCCATCTCTGAGCGGCATGCTCTTCTTGAACGCGCAGTGTCGAATTGTAGGTATCAGGCGGAGCGTCACCGGAAGTGAGCGATTTTGTTTCACTGACCACAGGCGGAGTCGCAGTGTCGCCAACTGCAGATTTAGGCGCTGAAAGCACCTGATCGGCAGTAATCGTCGTGGGCTCTTCAGGAGCCTGACTCTTGGATTTACGATCGCTTTCGTACTGCGTCATTGAACAGACACATCCCGTGGTCGAAGCAATATTGGGTTTTCGGGCTAGGAAGGGTTTTAAAGGTTCTTGACAATCCAATAATAGATTAATCGAAGAGGTTTATAAAGGAGATTTAATGTGGGCGGTCTCTTCCTTCCTGTGACCTCCTAAGCTTATATACCGTTCGTATGCATTTTGGACACGCGGGGAAGAACTTTCATAACCGGGCAATTCCGATCCGGCTGGATCTGCCGGACTCAACAATCAGAACCAAGTAGAACGACAAATTGACCACAGCGCGCAATCTGAAAGACCTGCCAGTCAGTCCGAACGTACCGGCAAACGCTCGTTCCCTCTGCATTGCCGTCATCGTTTCGCTCTTTTCGCTGGCGTTGGCTCATTGGTTAGCGCCACTCGAGGATGTAGTTTTGCAGCAGATCACCCCTGCACTGGCAGATCTCGGTTTAAAACTGCCCGGCACTGAAGCAAAGTCCGGTCAATTTTCCAGCTTTGTTCAGTTTTTGATTTTGTTTGGAACGGCAGTGGCCGCAGCAGAGAGCGGTCTGAGACTGAAGTCGCTTGCAAAACTGATCGCGCCCGCCTTGATCCTGTTCTTAGGCTCTTGCTTCGTTCAAACCGCCCTGTTTGTCGCGTTCAGTATCACACCATTGTTTGCCACCACGATCGTTGTCACCATTCTTGGCGCAGCGGGCGGACTCCTGGTGGAACAATATCTGCAAAAACAAAAGCTGATGGAGAGCAAAACCTACGAGTTGTTTTTGCGCAATGAAGAACTCGGCAAAGCGCGCCTCGATCTCGTCCGGCAAGACGAGACAGCAAGACGCGTTCTGGCTGCCGATCTCCATGACCAGGTTTTAAACGACCTCAAAAAAATCATGGAGACGTTTAACAAATTCGAAAAAGATCCAAACGATCGAGAGGCTAGCGGAGCCATCCGTGCAGGTTTCAACAAGACCTTGACCGACATCCGCGAAATCATGGATGACCTTTGCCCAATCATGCTGCAGAACTTCGGCATGCGAGCAGCGGTCGAAGACTGCCTTGAGAAGGGTAAGGAGCGATCCGGTTTTGACATCAAATTCGACTGCACGGTAGATGACGAAGTGCTCGAAAAATTGACGGAAGTTGAACAAGCGCTGCTATTTCGTTTAGCGCAAGAGTCGATTACAAACATTTCCAAACACGCAAAAGCTCGCAACGTAGCCATTCTCATCGAGCGCAATAAAGACAATTTGAATATTTCGATCGAAGATGACGGTGTCGGTATCGATTACAAAACGGTATCGCACCAGTCGCGCGGTTTGAGTTACATGAAACTGCGCGCCGATTTAATAGACGCGGCGGTCGAGTGGAAACCCGGTCGTGAAGGCAAGGGAACGAAGGTAGTGATTATTTTTCCACTGCCGGTTTAAACAACACGGCGGGCGAAAATCACTGGTCTAGAGCTTACTATTTAAGAGCGCCTTTCAAGGCTTCGGTGATCGACCTGGTGTAGTCGGGTTTTAAAATACCGGCTTCTGTGATGATCGCTGTAATCAGCTTGGCCGGCGTCACATCGAATGCCGGGTTGTAAGCGCGGGCACCGCCTACGGTGATCGATGCATCGTTTATCATTGTCACTTCCGATTCATTTCGATGTTCGATCGGAATCAGATCTCCGCTAGCAAGGGCACCATCTACGGTGGACAAAGGTGCTGCGATGTAAAACGGGATGTTGTGATAATGCGCAAGAACAGCCAGGTTATATGTTCCAATTTTGTTGGCAGTGTCGCCGTTCACGGCGATGCGATCGGCGCCTGTGATCACCAGATCGACCTTGCCCGTCGCCATCAAATGACCAGCCATGTTATCGCAAACGAGCGTAGCGGGAATCTGATCTTCTTTCAATTCCCACATCGTGAGCTTGGCGCCCTGGTGGCGTGGTCTGGTTTCATCCACGAAAACTTCCGGCTTCAGCCCTTTTATGTGAGCTGAGCGGATTACGCCAAGTGCAGTTCCCCAGCCGCATGTAGCCAGCGATCCGGCGTTGCAGTGAGTGAGAACACGGGCTTCGTTTTTAAACAATTCTGCGCCAAGGTCACTGAGAGTTTTATTGACGGCAATGTGATGCTCCATCACTTTGTACGCTTCCTCTTTCAAATAAAGCGCAACTTCCACGGTCGTCTTTTTCTCGTGGAAACCGCGGGTGGCGCGGTCGATAATAAGATCCACGGACCATGCGAGGTTAACGGCAGTCGGCCTGGTCGCCTTCAGTTCCCAACCTTTCACTGCCAGAGCAGCGAGGAAAGTCTTCTCGTCGGTTATTTTCGACGCCAGAAGAACAGCTTCCCAGGCTAGCGAGAAAGCAGCAGCGACGCCAATCGACGGAGCCCCTCGAACGACCAGGTTTTTAATGGCAATCAACATGTCATCAAATGCGGTGGCATTGAAATATTCTACTGACTCAGGCAATTTAGTCTGGTCGATCAACAGGATTTGGTCACCTTCGCCGATCAAGACCGGCATTGTGCCGAGTCCGATTTCTGAAATTGTCGAATTAGATGTCATCTACATGTCCTTATCGCGATATCAGTTTCGAAACAGAGCAGAAAACAAAAGAGACGGCGAACTATTCAGAATGCCGTCTCCTTCAATTTTATTAGATCAACGACCTACTTCTTTTCAGTAGGAGTTCTCGCTCTCAAGAATTCTGGGATGTCCAGAATGTCGGAGGCGATTTTCTTCATTTCTTCGTTGGCTTGTTGTGGTCTTGCCGGTTCCGCAAATGCTGCTTGCGGTTGAACTTGTTGCACCGGATGCTGATATACACCGGATTGAGTAGGCGAAGCTTCACGGGCTCTCGGTTGCATTTGTGGAATGCCATTAGCTCCCTGAATCGCCATGTCAAAACCCGTTGCTATTACCGTGATCAACACTTCGCCGTGGAGGCGATCGTCGAGCACCGCACCGAAGATGATGTTGGCGTCTTCGGAAACTGACTGATAGACAACGTTTGCAGCTTCTTGAACTTCGTGCAGTGTCAGGTCCGGTCCGCCAGTGACGGTGAAGATGACGCCGGAGGCACCAGTGATGGTGGTCTCGAGAAGTGGGCTGTTGATTGCGCTTCTGGCTGCTTCAACCGCTCTGCCTTCTCCGGATGCGCGTCCTACGCCCATGAGGGCGGAACCGGCTGTTTGCATAACGGCCTTCACATCGGCGAAGTCTACGTTGATTAGACCAGGAACGGTAATGATGTCGGAAATACCCTGGACACCTTGCATCAATACTTTGTCGGCTTCTACGAAAGCTTCTTGCATCGATGCTCTGTGGTCCACGATTTCGATCAAACGCTGGTTAGGAATCACAATCAAGGTGTCAACCTTGCTGCGGATTTCATTGATACCAGCTTCGGCTTGATTGGCGCGTCTGCGACCTTCAAAGAAAAATGGTCTGGAGACAACACCGACGGTCAGTGCGCCCAGTTCTTTCGCTACTTCGGCAACGATTGGAGCGGCACCAGTTCCGGTACCACCACCCATGCCGGCGGCGATGAAGACCATGTCGGAGCCTTGAATCGCAGCTGCGATTTCTTCACGGCTCTCTTCAGCGGCTTTGGTGCCGACTTGTGGGTTTCCACCCGCTCCGAGTCCACGGGTCAGCTTCGCGCCGATTTGCAATCTGTTTTTAGCAGCTGCCAATTCCAGTGCTTGGGCATCCGTATTACAGGCCCAAAATTCGACACCATTGAGTCCGGTGGCAATCATGCGATTAACCGCATTAGAACCGGCTCCGCCAACTCCGACGACTTTGATTTTCGCCTTGAGTTCAAATTCCCTAACTTTTATATCCGCTTGCTCAGGCACGGTATGTAACCTCTTAGATCAGTCGCAATTTTTTTTTGATGGACATGACTGACGTCGCCTCGGCTGTTGCGCTCGGGCTCTCGTGTATATGTCCTGATTTGAAAATGGTATGACCTTATACTTCTATTTGCAAGTTGGAACGCTGGTTATATAGTTAACCTTTTCGAAAACCAACCCTGATTCGAAATGGTTGCCAGTAGGTCCGGGACACGATCTTGGGCTACCCCAAAATTCCGAAATCCCGGGCCCGGTTTGTAAATTAAAACCTTATTTGCTTTTGCTTGCAGTCTTGCTTGCAGCCGCTTTTATCTTTTCCAGCGTCATTTGGTACGATTTGTTGTCAGGCTTGATGTCCACTGCCTTTTGGGCAAAACCAATGGCAACTTTGAATTCGCCGTCGGCCGCTTTTATACCTGCTAGATATCTGTAAGCATCAGCATTCCGGGGGTCCACCCTTACACATTTCTCAAGTAAGGGAATCGCTTCAGCTTTGCGGTCGAGGTTGACGTAAGCCGTACCGAGGTAATAGAGCGAGTCTCCATCATCCGGCTTGATTGACAACGCTTTTTTCTCTTCCTCGATTTGTCCTTTGATATCACCCTTCAAACCAAGCGCAGCGCCCAATTCGCGATGAGATTCGTAGTGATTGTTGTCGAGTTTGAGAGCCTGGCGATACGAGACGATCGCTTTCTCCATATTTTTTTGACGAACGTAAAGATTGCCAATCTTGTAATGAATGTCCGCACTATTAGGATTGCAGAGTGAAGCATCCTGCAAAGCTTGCAAGGCACCGGCATCATCACCTTTACGAACCAGAGCGCGCGAAACGCCGATATAAGCGTCAGAACTATCGGGTGTCAGCTTGATCACTTCTTTGAAAGATTTGATCGCGTTATCGAAATCGCCGGACATATGGTACGCATTCGCTAGTGCCAGATGGTTCTTCGGATTCTTAGGATTCATTCCGACAGCGGCCTTATATCGAACGATAGTGTTTTGAATATCTTCCTTGTCCTGCGTAGTGATATCACCAGCAATGGCGTTACCCGATACGGTAAACAAACCGAGCGCCAGTGCGAGTGCTATCGGAAGGGACGTATAGCTGTTCTTCATCGTTTTTCTTCCCATATCAATTGCGTTGCGCGGATTCATTTTTTATGTACCTCATCATTATCCTAGGATTGTCTGTGCAGCAAGCTGCTCGACTTATGTTGTTGCGAATTTTAGCAAGTATATCTCTGCGATATCGGAAAGAAATCTCACTGAGAAGCGTGTAACTGCTGCGACGCGGCCACGGCTCTCGATGCCTGGAGCAGCTTAACCAGCGCCGCTCGGGATGCGCTGTCGCGCGGGTTGATTTGGATGGCGCGCTTGTAGGCTTCTACAGCGCGACCTTTTTCTTCCAACTTTTCGTAAACATCGCCGAGCGATAAAAAGGCGTAGTGATTTTCCGGAGCGATGGCAACCGCCTTGAGGCAGCATTTAAGCGCTTCCTGATTATCACCGTTGAGCATACTCGCGTTAGCCAATCCGAGATATGCCATGACATGTTTTGGATCTATTGCGACTACACGATCGAAATATTTCCTGGCGGCAACGCCGTCACCTTTTCGCAAATAAGATGCGCCCAGGTTATAGAGCACCACGGTGTCATACGAATTCGTTTTCAGTATCAATTTAAACTGTTCGATTGCAGCATCAACGAAACCTAAATGCTGGAGACACAAAGCATAGTTGCCGCGCACCGACGTGTCGTTGGGTGAAAGGTCGACGATTTGTTTAAGCTGCCCACCGGCTTCGTCGTAGTTTCCTTGCTTCATAAGAATAGAAGCGATTTCAGCACGCGCACCTAAATTGGCTTCCGGATGATCGGCATTCAATATTAGTGATTGAAAAAGCTCTTTCAGTGCTTCGTTGTTGCTGCCGAGCCGAGCCAGTGCGCGCCCGTACTTCAAATGCGCTTCAGCGCTGCCGGGTTCTGCCACCACGGCTTGCTGATAGAAATTCACAGAACCGTGATAAGCACCGGTACTGTAGAGCTGATCGCCGCGCGCGACCATCTTTTTGCATTCGCGTTCTGACGCTTTTGGTATGACCGAAGCAAGTCCGGGCAAAGGGAGCGCGAGCAAACAGGCGTATAAAACGACGGCTCGGCTAGAGGAGGACCTGAGGGCTTTGAATAAACTTATTGATTTGCTCACTCCTACATTATAGGAAAGTCGCTGGCGTTGCGCCGTGCTAGATGAGTGCCAAGTAATCAGACTCGATAAAATAATTTGCTGAAACCTGATTTCAATCTTGAAAACGCAATTGGCTCAAGCATGGTTTAAACTTAGCTCAGAAAGGCGGTATCTGTACCATATGAACTTTTTCGGCATCGGACTCGACTATTCATTTATCGATTTCACGCAGCATCCTCAGGCGTTTATCATTAAGTTCGCGTTTCCTATAATCTTTTACGCGTTCCACGGATATGCAGCAACCTGGCTTGCTGTGCGGATGCTGTTCCGTCCTTACCAGGCGCACTACTGGCCGTTTACTAAGATTCAAATTCCTTTGACACCAGGAATTTTTCCGAAGCGTCAGTCGAAACTCGCTCAGGCTGTGGCGACTACGATCACCGACACGCTGTTGACGCCTGCCGACATCAAGGCGCGCGCAGAAGAACTCGTCAATGAAGAAAATATTTTCAAGTCAGTCGATCTTTTTGTCGACAACGTTTTTCTCAAAGAGTTTCGCGATACCACCAAACTGCATCGTCTTGCCAATGACATTGCAACGCTGAGTCCGACACTATTGCGACAGTTTGTTGATTCGACCATCACGTCACTGGAACAGGGCAAGGATACAAAGATTGCCTCTATCACCGAGAAAATATTCGAACAAATTTTGATGGGCTCGCGCATCACTTTCGATCAAGCAAACGAAATCGCACAGCGCATCATGGAAAATTTTCTTACGCCTGAGAAAATTCGCAACGGATTGATTATTCTCTTGAGTCCGCAAAACATCAATGCGCTGGAAGAGTCGATCAATGTCCATGCCAGCGGTCCATATCGCATACTGGCGCGGATTATCGGAGTCAAAAGAGTATGCACTGAGTGGCGTACTTTTCTTGAAAAGGAACCCAACGAAGCGCTAAAAATGATTGGCGATCTGACAAAACGTTTTGGTATCAAACATCAAATAGCCATTCAGATAGCCAACTTCGATCTGCGCGCCATGCCGATCGACAACATCGCCAGCTTGAAAAAGAACGTCGTCAAATTTGTAGAAACTTTTTTGGTAGAACACAAAGCGGACATATTAGAAGCCTGCAGGAAGCTCGAAGACGAAGCAATGGCAACCGTTCGCAATGCCGTTTTGCGATTCAACCCGGAAACAATTCCGCCCGAATGGCTGCTCAATGTGAAGCGCAATATCGCCAGTTTCGCTTATTCGTATTTGAAACGAGAACTTGGAACCATGGTTGAACACGCCATCCCATCTCTGGGTGTGCATGCGTTGATCGCCAGAAAAATAGATTTGTTCGCGCCTCAACAACTCGAGATGTTGGTTTATCGAATCTGCCAAAACGAACTGCATGCTCTTGAGCTTTTCGGTCTTGTAATCGGAGCGGCGATGGGTACCATACAGATTATCCTGAACGGCTTCACCTACTTGCATTAGACCGGGCACCACTCCAGATTGATCCAGTCAAGGAAGGGGAACATGTTGATTGTGTCTATTGCGTATCGTTGTCAAGCGGCGAGCGTTTTGGCAACCGGAGTCCGTCCGCGAATCCCAGTCATCGGACGAAAAGGCTAGTAAATTAAAACAGCGCAAATGCTGACCAAAGATACTCGACGGTTTGTTTCCCGGGGATTTATTCGATCCCTGTCAGGCACTGTTGCCCGGAAATCCGACACCGGCGAGCTGGTTACTTATCAGATCCTCATTCCTCAAGACAAGCTCGATCTTCTCGTCGGCATCACCCTGGAAGACCGATATTATGTGATGTCCTTGCTCGGTAAAGGCGGAATGAGTCTCGTCTACAAAGCCAAGGATATGAAGACTGGAGAAATCGTCGCGGTGAAGTGCTTGCGAACGCAAGTGCTCGGCGATGAGATGGTCGTCAAACGATTCAAGCGCGAAGCCGATGTCCTCGATCGCCTCAACCATCCACGCATCGTCAACTTTTACGGATACGGTACGAATCGGCGCGGGCAGCCGTACTTCGTCATGGATTATTTGATCGGCACCAGCCTTGGTGAGATTCTGCGCACCGAAGGTCGGCTAGAACTGGGGCGCTTTCAGGACATCTTCGTTCAGGTCGCCGCGGCGATTGGCCACGCTCACAAACACGATGCCGTGCACCGCGACATAAAACCGGGCAACATCATGCTGGTGGAGCGCGGCGGGACTTCCGACTATGTGAAGATCGTCGACTTCGGAATCGCGAAAGTAACTGAAGGAACGCAAAAACTCACGCGTGTCGGCGAGGTCTGGGGCAGTCCAATCTACATGAGTCCCGAGCAGTGTGTTGGCGGCGGCATCGATTCACGCACCGACATTTATTCGCTTGGCGTGGTGATGTACGAGGCGCTCACAGGTGAGGTTCCATTCCTCGGCAGAAATTATGCAGACACGATGATGAAGCAAATTTCCGAAGAGCCACCGACGTTCAAACAAGCAAATCCCAAAATCGAAATTCCAGCGGAACTGGAGGCGATCGTGTTTCGCGCGATGCAGAAGAAGCCCGAAGCTCGCTATCAAACAATGATGGAAGTGAAACGAGATCTCGAAAAAGCGCTCAACAACAGCGTCGAGATATTGCCGAAGCCGCAACCATCTCTATTGAGCGTGTCCGGAAAGCATCAAATTACAGATGTGGTACCCGACTACGAAATCGACAGCAGAAGAGTGACATCAGATCAACTCAGCAACAATGTGAAAATCGAAAAGCCAGCATCTGAGTTACAACAACGAGTTACGTCTGAAGATGTTCCTCGCTTCGGCTCTCAAGAACGGCTTAACCAGACGACCTTGAAGTCTGGTCCGCCCGCGGCAGAAAGCACGATACCGCCGGTGGCAAAACCGGCGGATATGAAACCGGCTCGCGCACAGGCACCAACTCCGGTGCCCGATCTGGATTTTGCTCCGCCAGAAGATAAGCGAACAAAATTTGAACTCACCGGTCCGCATATTATATCGGCAAGCACTGACTCTGTTGCAAAACCGGCATCACGCTCGAGTCCGCGCGCAAGCGGGCAGAATCTTGCGCAGAGTCGTCCCGGCGAAATTACCAACGATCGACAACGCATTGGTGGCGAAGGACGAAAGAAAACCACGTCATCAATGAGAACTCCTCGAAAGAATGCAAGAACAAGTCGCAATCGCCTGCCAGCCGGAGTGGCGGACAAGCTCGAAAAAGACACCGCCCGCAGTGGCAAGTACAAACCGGCTATCGCGAAAGAAGGCGGCGGCGTCATTAAACAGCTGCTCATCGCCCTTCTCATTTTTGCGGCGGTAATCGTCGGCTACGCTAATCGCGACTATTTCGATTCGTTCGTGAAAGAAGTGTTCACTTTTCCTGGCACACAAACGAGTCCAGGCGACACTAGCAGTACTGGCGCTCAATCGACCGATCAAAAAATCGAATCGTCGGGAAGTACTGATGCCGAACCAACTTCAACTGAACCAAGCAGCACTGACTTAACCGACCCGTAATTGAACGGCGTCGGCCTACTCTTCCAATTGTGACATCAAATGCAGGATCGCTTGCGACTCTGCTTTAAAGCTGGTCAGCCGTTCCGAGAGCTTGATGATCGATTCAGCGCGCCGGAAGTCTCGCAGACGGAACGCGTCGGTTCCCTGGTTGGCGAGCCGTTCAATCTGACTGTCGATTGTGTCGAGCACCACACTAATCGCATCAACCAGATCGTTTTCCGATGAGAAAACAAAACCGGCACTTTGGGCTTCCTGGAACTTTTGCATCGTGTCTGGTGACACCACGGGTAGTTCGTTGCATGATTCCTGCGGAAACGATGACTGTGCGAAAGCTGAATTGCCAGTCTCTTCCCATTGAGCTTCTCCGACTTCTACTTCAAGCTCGACTGCAACTTCTTCATACGATCCTTCTTCGGTCTGCCATCCTTCATCTTCGCCCTGTTCATGCTCCGGGTATTGCTCGGACTCTGAAGGATATTGCTGCTCTTGTTCGCTATAGTCATGCTCGGAAAGCAAGTACGAAGTATCTTCTGGTGGTGGCGCAGTTGGTGCGATTTGTTGGGCTTGTAGCGGATGTGCGGTCCCCGAGTATCCGCCTTGCGCGTACTGTAATTGCTGATGAGCGTCAGTGCTGTACTGACCGGGCGATTGCTGAGCGCCGGCGTTGTATTGTGGTGGCAGCTGTTGTTGGGAACCAGTGTTGTACTGCTGCGGATTAGTTTGCGGAGGAACCACCGGCGGGCGTGTAGCCTCAAACTGCGGCGGCAAAGCTGGCTGTCCGCCGGTATTGTATTGTCGTTGCTGTTCGGCGAACTGCTGCGGCATCGCAGCCATGCTGGCTTGATTGGGGTAATGTCCGGAGTTTTCCGCCTTATGGCCCGGCATCATATGCGGTGCCATCGGCGCAGCCGCACTCATACCCTGAGGTGGAGAAAGTTGAATCATTCCTTGTGGAGGGTTGATTCCTTGCATCCCGCCCGGAGGGATAACCGGAGCGACCAGGGCTTGTTGTTGTTTCAGCAGAGCGGCTTGCTGCATGGCGTGATACTGTTCAGCCGTGATCGGTTGCTGATGCACTCCCGATTGACTCATGCCGGGAAGAATCATGCCCGGCATACTTGGCAATCCAGGATTATTGATTCCCGGTTGCATCATCGGCGGCAATGGTTGCGGCATCGGCATTGGTTGACTAAAACCGGGCGGCATCATTTGCGGTGGCAAGTGCGGTGGCAAATGTGGTGGCATCTGCGGTGCCGCACCGGGAAAAGAACCGCTCTGATTGATTGATTGCTGAGTAGAATATGCGCCTGATTGGCTCATCCCGGGCAGCCCCGCGTAACCAGGTTGCGGCTGATGTGGAGGTAGCTGCTGCGGTTGCTGCTGAGATTGCGGCTGGATGTGTGGCTGCATTTGTGGCTGCATTTGCGACTGCATTTCTGCCTGCATCTGCGGCTGCATCTGCTGAGCAGAGTGCAGGCCCGACGAACCTATTCCCTGGCTCGAGTAGTTGCCGCTTTGACCGTAATCCTGCGGTTTCAATAACACAGGCGGATCGGAAGCACTGCCATAACTCGGATAAGGCTGCCCTTGCATGACCTGACTATTAGAGATTGCCTGCTGCTGATCCGCGCTCATTTGCTGCGATTGAGACAGACCGCGAGCGCTCGGGCGCGCCAACTGTTCTGTTCCAGGTAAGGCATTCCAATTATCATCCTTGGCGGGCGCAGACGGAGCGCTCTTCAAAGACTCTTTGGTATTTTCCATGAATTTGCGCCAATCGGTTTTGACAGCTTCATCAGCGGCAACAGACTTCCACGGCGCCTCTTCATCGGCCGGCCCAGCTTCATTCCATCCGTCATTCTGGTTTGCCTGACGCCCCGCATTCTGTTGCTGAATGCCTGCTGGTTGCGGCTGGACTGCTGGCGGCTGTTGTTGAACAACGGGCGGCAGCGGCTGAGCGGCTGGCGACTGCATCGGTTCTCTCGGTGGGTTTGCCGACATCACTCCACTCTGACCAGGATCCCCTGGAGCACGATTACTGGTGCCAAACGGCGGTGCTTGCAGTGACTCTCTAAATTTATCTGTTTCGTTTTGCGCTGCCTGAGCGACTTGATTACTGATGTTATCGATGAAGCGATCGGCGCTGCTACTGCTGCTTCCGCCGCGGTTCACAGACGAGATACTCGGCGACGCAACGACGGGGTTACGGGCAGAACTTTGTCCCAATAGATCATGCTGTTGGCTGCCACCCTGGTAGCCAACACTTTCCGCAACAGGCGCCGGCGCTTCCGGAACCATGCCGATATCTTCCAGTCGAAAAGTCTCGCCCGGCTGTGCTTCTTCACTGGCAAAACGAATTAAGCCATCGAGCAGAGCACGATAAACACTGGGCAGCATGTCCGAATCAAGCGGCTTGTTGGTGTTGGCGACGATCCAGTCCACGGACAAACCGTCGGACTGAGAAACGAGCGAAAGATAAGAAGGATAGTCGTTAGGGTTGGTCGAAAAACCGAGCAGCTTATCGCTCGGCAAAATATAGGTGTCGACCCCGGTCGCAGTTCCTCGTACAGCCAGAGTCCAGTACCGCGTCGAGATCCGACCGCTGAAAATCTCGATCTGAACGCGACTACTGTCATGCCAGTTGGAGACTTCTTCTTGAACGATTAACGGACGAATCCAGGTCAACTCAAGGTCAGTCCCGGCTGTCACTTGATTGAATTCGTAGGCAGTGTTCTGAAAATTGTCGAACATTCGATCGACGATCCTGATCATCGCTTCCTTAATCAGTTCCGTCTTCTGCCGCTCGCCAGCCTGGAAAGCGGCTTTGCCGGTAGGAATTCGGGCAAGCAGATTGTGCGAATCTCTTGGATTTTGCTTGTAATTGGTTAAAACTTTCGATTTCCAAACGCCAGAAGCCTGGTCGTTCTGTTGGCTGCGCGGATCTGGAGGCAGTTCAACTTGAGGCGCTTCGCCATCAGGTTCGAAGTCCTGGCCCTCAGGTTGATTTTCCTGGTTGGGCTGCAAAGCCTTGAGTTTTAGCTTGGTTGCTCGTGCTTTGCTCTTCTTGCGTTTCGGCCACATCAGACGCCTAGCCCTCTCATCTGAAACAGAAGGGTAGTTAACCCAATCCGTTCGCTGGATTCCCTCGACTCACCAACTGGTAGACCGCCGCCTCGCCCGGTCCACGACGTACCACTGGTGTCGATCTTACCGGACCGCCCGGTCTACTTGATCAACACCTCTTAAAGAGGATGTACCCTTAGAAATATGGGGTAAAACAATAGAATAACGTAGCTTTGACGCTTCTAAATTCTTGACTTCGACGAGCCTTTCCTTGAAAAAGGCGATACTATTTATTTTGTCGCATCCCGACTTGTTCAGAGAGTGGGAGGGCGACGGAAACCCATTTGGAGCGAATCCATGCCTGGCACTCGCAACGGGTCCGGTTCCGGAGAATTCGTGGAGGCTGATGTCATCACGGTTCGAGGAGCCCGGCAACACAATTTAAAAAACATCAGTCTCAAAATCCCGCGAAACAAACTGGTTGTAATCACCGGTGTCAGCGGTTCGGGGAAATCGTCGCTTGCCTTCGACACGATTTTTGCCGAAGGTCAAAGACGATATGTCGAGTCGCTTTCGGCATACGCGCGCCAATTTCTCGGTCAATTAGACAAACCGGACGTCGATGCTATTGAAGGATTGAGCCCGGCAATTTCGATCGACCAAAAAGCGACGAGCCATAACCCTCGTTCGACCGTCGGAACCGTGACGGAAATATATGACTACATGCGCTTGCTTTACGCGCGTGTAGGCATTCCGCACTGCCCGAACTGCAAAAGAAAGATCAATCCACAAACCATCGATCAGATCGTCGACCAGGTTCTCAACCTTCCGGAAGGCACCAAACTGCAGGTGCTGGCACCACTAGTTTCCGGACGAAAAGGCGAGTATTCATCACTGTTCGCTGATTTGCGAAAAGAAGGATTTGCGCGCGTTCGCATCGATTCGAAGGTCTATCATCTTGATGATGATATCGAATTGGATCGGATGAAAAAACATGACATTGAACTGGTCGTCGATCGTCTCGTCATGAAGCCAGGCATCCAATCGAGGCTCGCTGACAGCGTTTCGGTCGGTTTAAAATGGGGCAAGTCAAACGTCCTGATTGATATTCTCACAGGCGATGACACCGAGGATAGTGGCAACGGCAAACGTGGGAAAAGTGCCGAGAAAGCGCCTGAAAAAGAACCACTTTTATTCTCGGAAAATTTTGCTTGCGCGAATTGCAACATCAGTTTTGCCGAAATTTCACCGCGCGTTTTCAGTTTCAACAGCCCTTATGGTGCATGTCCCGACTGCGATGGCTTAGGCTGCACCTTCGAGGTCGATCCGTCGCTTGTGGTGCCCGATCCGACCAAGTCATTGAGCGAAGGCGCGGTCTACCCGTGGGCCAAGACCGGCAACTCATATTACGAACAAATTCTCAGTTCCGTCGCCAAGCATTACAAATTCGCGATGAACGTACCATTCAAAGATCTGACCAAAAAGAATCAGGGTTACATACTTTTTGGATCCGGTGAAGAGAAGATCAAACTCGGACATGATTCTTTTGACGGCACTGAATTCTGGACATACAAAAAATCATTCGAGGGCGTCGTACCAAACCTGGCAAGACGGCACACCGAGACCAATTCGGACAAGGTGCGCGCAGACATCGAAGCGTACATGACGCAAATGCCGTGTCAAAAATGCAACGGCGCGCGATTGAAACTAGAAAGTCTCGCGGTCACCGTTGGCAAACTTTCGATTTCTGAAGTTTGCAGATTATCGATTGTCAAAACGTCGGTATTTTTTGAAGGGCTGCCCGAGCAACTGAGCGAACGACACAACAAAATCGCGCACCAGGTCTTGATCGAGATACGTTCGCGATTAAAGTTTCTCATCGACGTCGGTCTGGGATATCTCACTCTGGAACGACAAGCCGGCACCTTATCTGGTGGCGAAGCTCAGCGGATCAGACTAGCGACTCAAATTGGTTCCGGACTGTCGGGGGTACTTTATGTACTCGACGAACCATCGATCGGATTACATCAACGCGACAACAATCGTTTGATAGGAACGCTGCAACGCCTCAGAGAGCTGGGCAATACGCTGCTTGTCGTCGAGCATGACGAAGATACGATCCGAGCCGCCGATTGGATCATTGATATCGGCCCTGGTGCCGGTGTTCATGGTGGCGAAGTGGTGGCAGAAGGAAAAATCGCAGACATTCAATCAGCCAAACGATCTTCGACCGGAGCATATCTGTCGGGAAGAAAACAAATTCTAGTGCCTGCCAAAAGGCGCGAGGGCAACGGCAAGAAGCTCAAAATAACTGGCGCATCTTTGAACAATTTAAAGAACCTCGACCTCGAAATTCCTTTAGGTAAGTTTGTCGCTGTCACCGGGGTTAGTGGCTCCGGAAAATCGACTCTGGTAAACGATTTACTTTATCAATATCTGCGCCACCATCTTTATGGCACGGTAGCGATGCCAAAAGGTCTAAAAAAGGTAGAAGGCGCCGAGGTTCTGGACAAAGTCATCGATATCGATCAATCACCGATTGGTAGAACTCCAAGATCAAATCCGGCCACTTACACCGGATTATTTGATGCGGTCAGAGAAATTTTCGCGATGACTACCGAGGCAAAAGCCAGAGGTTATTTGCCGGGAAGATTTTCGTTCAACGTCAAAGGTGGCAGATGCGAAGCCTGCAAGGGCGAGGGCATGAACGAGATCGAGATGAACTTCCTTCCATCCGTTTTCGTCACCTGTGAAGTGTGCAAAGGCGCACGATACAATCGTGAAACTCTGGAAGTAAAATTCAAAGGCAAATCGATTTCAGACATTCTGAATATGACAATCGAAGAAGGCGTGCATTTCTTCGCCAGCATCCCAAAGGCGCATTCCAAGCTGGAAACGCTGATGGAAGTGGGACTGGATTATGTCAAACTCGGTCAACCTGCCACCACTCTATCGGGTGGTGAAGCTCAGCGTGTAAAACTTGCCGAACAGTTATCCAAACGTTCGACCGGCAAAACAATATACATTCTAGATGAGCCAACCACGGGACTTTCGTTCGCCGACGTCGATAAACTTTTGCATGTGTTGAATCGTTTGGTCGACAATGGCAACTCTGTTTTGATCATCGAACATAATTTAGACGTGATCAAACAAGCGGATTGGGTAATCGATCTGGGACCGGATGGCGGAGAAGATGGCGGCACCATCGTTGCCAGTGGAACTCCAGAATTGCTGGCGAAAACGAAAGAATCGTTTACCGGGCATTTCTTGAAAAGCTCTTTGCGCCAGTTGACCACCAAGTAACGCGTCGAAAAACAAAGCAGAGCCCGTTCTCAGGTATGATAGCCATAGATCGGTTATCATGCTTGGCAGGTCGGCTCAATTAGAGCAATCGACCTGCGCCGCGATTCAACCGGCTGATTCAGGTAAGACGCGTGAACAATCCCAACAGCGAAAAATTAGAGCCATTGAACGCCGACGAATTATCCGATCCGGTGTTTGATAGTTTGCGAAAACGCGGTCACCGGGTGACTGCCCAACGCGAATTGATTTTGCAGATCTTCAGAAACTTGCCGCATGGACAGCATCTATCGGCTGAAGAATTGCACGGACAACTGCTTGAGCGCGGATCGAGCGTCAGCCTCGCTACCGCGTACCGAACACTAAAATTGTTGACCTCGATGGGTTTGCTCCGCGAACTGGATTTCGCCGAAGGTCACAAACACTACGAGTTGAAGCAGGACGACCTGCCGCATCAACATATAATTTGCACCGGCTGCAACTCGACGCTCGAATTCGAAGATCATTTTCTAGAAGAAGCCGGACAAAAAATAGGCGCTCGATACAATTTCGATGTCGTCGACGCGCAATTCAAAATCTTCGGGATCTGCCAGCAGTGCCGCAAGACGAGATAATCGTTTAGTTCTGAACTTAAAACGGAAATCGCCGACACTGTCGGTTTAAACCAGCTTTCATCACTCCGATCCAAAGTTTAAAAACAAAGAGTACTCTGATGACCGATGCAAAAGAACTGACTCTGGCTGAAGCAAAGGACGGAGACTGGCTCATCGTCACAGGCACCAGTGACGATGAAGTGAAATTCCAGGCACTGCGTTTTGGCATTGGGGAAGGTTCATTAATTCAGGTCCAAAAAAATATTACTAAAGGACCTGTAATTATCAGCAAGAAGCATGTTGAAATAGCTATAGGTAGAGAGTTGGCGCTCAGTGTTACAGTAAAACTATCCGCTGCCAAGAAATCGAAGAGCTCAGAATGACGCAGCCGCAAACCAATCAAAAGACCGGTCCGACCTGCACTCAGTGTGCAATGCCGCTGGCGATTCCATCGTCATCGTCGCTATCCATGCGCTGTCCGCGCTGCAATACCTGGCAGGATCTGGATCCGAGTTGCGCTGGAAGCTGCTTGAGCTGTCATAAAACGGTGGAAGCGAAAGCGACGCCGTGCACCGCTGAAAAAATGCCTGTTGAACATCCTATAAGTAATTCTTGTGATCAGAGTAATAATTCTTGCGGAAATGTGGCACATACTAAGCGAGGGGCTAATCTCGGTCCACTTCGACTGCTCAAGCAAGCCTGGAACGTTCTAACCAACAGGCCTTTCCTGTAAGATAAGTTATGGAACCATTCTTATCGGAAAGTTTTAACCACTCGCTTGGCGTTGGACTACGAACGAATCAGTTCCACCCCCGACCTTATCGAATCCTAGTTAGTTAGGGATTAATGGCAAGCAAAATCAATCCCTGGAAAATTCAAGGCTATAAGCCTGGGCAAAACGTTATCGCCAAGATAGCGAAACCTGAGCCGGGCGGATACACCGTTATCATAGTCAAGGATAACCTCCCCGGTTACCTGCCGTCGAACGCGCGGCACAACGTAGGAGATGATGTTCTTGCCACATTCGTTTGTATCGACAAGAATCGCATGCTTCTGTCCGAGCGTTTCACGCATGGCAAGGGCGATCTCGTCAAAAAGAATTACGGTGTGAATTGGGCAGAACAATTGGACGATCCCAACTACACCACTGCGGCGCAGGAAGCGGTGCCGGATCCTAACGAGCTATATAACACTGGTCAGCAGTACGGGCAGCAAGATCAACAGCAGCAGCCGCAATATGCCGATCCGCAGCAGCAGTACGGGCAGCAGCAGCCGCAGCAACAGCAGCAGCAGCCGCAACAGCAGTATGGCGCGCCCAACAATCAAGACCAGCAGCAACAATATGGCAATCAAGATCAATATGCTACCCAGCAGCAGCACGCGCA
>Ga0163144_10000189_pt1 | contig 144362 bp, 145 predicted proteins | sample OliLak19BULKMAT1_FD_123175 | JGI IMG/M metagenome (GOLD analysis project Ga0163144, IMG submission 123175) | Freshwater microbial mat bacterial communities from Lake Vanda, McMurdo Dry Valleys, Antarctica - Oligotrophic Lake LV.19.BULKMAT1 | ecosystem: Environmental > Aquatic > Freshwater >...
AACCGCCCTCCCTCGCCCTGGCGCTCAAACAATCACGGGGACGCGGACTCTTGCGTCGAATACGCGCCGATCCAACGGCGCATCTCTCTTGGCGCGGCAGCCCGCGTCCCCTTGGCTCTTTTTGCGCGAGCGCGCGAAGGCGATGGCGCTTGCGTTGTGCTTAAGCTGCGCGAGGGGGCTGGTCCCGAAGTGCTCAGCCGCACGGCGAAGCTCTGGCGGTCGCGCTCGCTTAGCGCTGCACCACATCCGGATGCATTGGCGCGAGCACAGCTAAGAAGCGGTTTTGCATGCGGTAGGGCACGCCTTCTTCGACCATGGCGGTGCGGAGGTGGCGGACGAGCAGATTAAAGTCGCGCGTTTGGACGCCCATGTCGGCATGCGATGTGCGCATGTCACGGCCGGTATAGGTGCAGCCGCCGCCGAGCAGGTAGCAGAAGTGCTCGTTCAGCGTTCGGCGTAGGCGCACCATATCGAAGGGCTGAAAGATCGGGCCGAGTTGCGGATCGGCGAGCGCCAGTTCGATGGTGCGATTAGAGATACGCTGGATGCCTTCGCGTCCGTTGAACGCAGCAAGCACAGCAGGATCGGTGATCGGCTGCGCGCCTGCATTCGCATCGGACTGCACATAAGGCGCGACCGGCTCTTCCGCCTCTTGCGCCCAAGCGTTTGCGCTGAAGCTAACGAGCGCTGCGGCGCAGATGAGGAGTGTTTTGCGCATTAGGTCCTCAAAAGCCCACTTGCAACGAAAGGTACGCGCCGTTCTGATCATCGAACGTCGCGATTGAGCCTAGATCGACATAGCCCGCGACAAGGCTCAGATTGTCGGTGACGGCGTAGCCAACGAACACGTCGTAACCATCGTCTTCTTCGGCAAAGCCCAAATTGTTCGGGCGCGTGCGATATTCTGCGCCGACTAAAAGTCTGTCGGTGATCATGTAAGCGCCGGAGAGTTCGATCTGCGCGGTGTGGCCACTCTCTTGATCGCCGCCGAAGCCAAGCAAACCAAACTGATTAGCCTCTGTCGCACGCACCGTGACGTTCACGACCAAGGACTGGTTGAGAAAAATCTTCGTCGCGGAGACATACACATCAAAGCCGGAATCGTCTTCGCCGCCGAGCGCACTGATCAAAGCGCCGTGCTCAGCTTGCTTGTATTGCACGCCGACAGCGACCTGCGGCAGCCAGCTGTCCTGATCGTACAAAGCGTCGCCGAAGACACGGAGCTTCGCGCCGAAAATGTCTTGCTCGAAGGTGAAACCTTCGCCGATGCCAAGAAGTGCGCCGGTCGAGCCGGTGTCGAACTCTTGGTGCGCGTACGAAAACTCTACCCGATTGTAGAGGCCGACCGCCGCGCCATAGGCCGAGAAGTCATAGTCTGAGAGCGGGATCGCGGTGTAGAATGCGCTGGCGCCGATGCCGTCTTCGGTCTCGTTACCCCCGATGAGCGCCCAGGTGCTGAGCCCACCGCCTGTGCCGCCTTCAATGCTGGTGACGCCGCGTGTCAGCGGAAGCTTGCCGCCCCACACCAAGGGTCGCGCGTCCGCATCAGCGGCGATTGCAAGCGCTAGAACACCTATTGGGGCGGCCCAAAGAACGTTTTTCATAAACCGAAAACTGCGTTTCACCGGTTAACGAAGCGTTCACTACAGTACAAAAAGTTCAGAACTTCACGCGGCCTTTACGGGGCGCAGCGTATGAATCCTGCTCATGCGCGCCTCTCTGACCTTCATCGCAGCCGTACTCAGCATCGGTAGCGCCTACGCAGCGGACCTGACCGTGCGCGTCGTCGACGCGGCTGGCGCCAGCGTTGAGAACGCCGTCGTCACCTTCACACCGACGGCGGGCGTGACGGCGCCGATCCGCTTCAGCTGGCCCTATCAGGTGTCGCAGCAGAATCTGCAATTCGATCCCTACATTTTGATTGTGCCGGTAGGCGCGACGGTCCGGTTTCCAAACCTCGACCGCGTCCGCCACCACGTTTACTCGTTTTCGCAGGGACACCGCTTCGAGCTTGAATTGTTCGGGCGCGACGAGACGCGCTCGCATCGCTTTACCCAAGCTGGCATCGCGGCAGTCGGGTGCAACATTCACGATCAGATGCAAGCTTACATCGTGATCGTCGACACGCCGTACGTCGGCCGCACGACCGCCAGCGGCGCTGTGACCATCCCAGGCGCGAGCGGCGCAGGCACATTGCGCGTCTGGCACCCTGATCTGCGTGCACGTGGCGGCACGATGAGCCGCGATGTCACACTGCCAGCTTCAGGCGCCGCACAACAAAGCTTCACGGTGCAGCTACGCGCCGGTGGGCACGCGCACTGATCGCATGTTCAAGCGCCTCAGCACCAAACTGACCGTCCTTTACGCTGGCCTCTTCGGCATAGCGTTGTTTGCGGTTGCGCTGACGGTGTATCTAGCCATCGCCAGCAACGCAGCGCGCATGGTGCGCAACGAACTACAGGCCAACGGCGCCGTGTTCGACCGTGTCTGGGCGATGCGCGAGCAACAGTTAAGCGATAGCGCCGATCTGCTCTCGCGCGACTTCGGCTTTCGCGACGCAGTCGCCAGTTTAGATACGCCGACGTTGGAATCCGCGCTGGACAATCTGCGCGCGCGCTTGGCGATCGACCGCGCCTTCATGATGAGCATCGATGGCCAACTCATTGGCCTCAATGGCGCGAGCGAGTCCGAAGCTGACATGCTTTGGACGGCGCTTGATGCAGATGAGAGCGCCGCAGGCGTGCTGATGTTGGATGGTCATCCCTTCCAGGCAGTCTCAGCGCCGATCCGTGCGCCGAACTTGATCGGCTGGGTCGTTTTTGCGTCTGAGCTTAGCGCTGATCACCTGCACTCCCTCGAAGAGCTCGCCCCGATCCCGCTGAGCGCGAGCGTCTTTACGCGCGAGGCGTCGGAGGAGTGGCAGACCAGCGATACTGCATTGATGGAGCGCGATATCGGCTCGATTACGCGCCTGCTCGAAAACGCTGCGCCTGGCGCAGAAAGCGCACCGCAGCGCGTTCGCGTGAATGGCGGCGCGGCTATCGCGCTGGTCAAACCACTCCGCTCCTTCGGCGAACAGGGCGATGCGACGCTGTTGCTGCGCTACCCGCTAGCGTTGGCGATGGCTGAGTTTCAGTCTCTGCTCGCCTCAATCATCATCATCGGTTTCATCAGCATTGCATTGATCATAGCAGGCAGCTGGGCGCTCGCACGTGGCCTCACGAGGCCGATCGCGGCGCTGGACGCTGCTGCGCGCGCACTGCAACGCGGCGACCGCACCGAAGTCGCGGTCGAAACCAGTGACGAGATCGGGCGCCTTGCCGCGTCGTTCAACGTCATGTCAGATGAAATCGCCACGCGTGAGCAACGCATCACGCATATGGCGCTACACGATCCCGACACCGGCTTGCCGAACCGGCGCGCTTTGGATGCAGCAATCTTCGAAGCCGGCAATGGCTTTGTGCTTGCACTGACGATTGCGCGCTATCGGCAAATTCGCGAAGCTATTGGCTTCACGCTTGCGGTTCAGCTGATGCAGGCGCTTGGTGAAAAAGCACAAGCGATGCACCCCACGCTTACGCTTGGGCGCTTGACCGCAGACACGCTCGCCGTGCTGCTCCCGGTTCAGGACGAAGCCGAAGCACTCGCGCTCGCAGAAGAAATTCGCGCAGGTCTTGAAGGGCGTATCGGCGTGGGCGGCGTGCAAGTCGATATCGCTTTGAGCGCTGGCGTTGCGCCTCTTCAAAGTACGAGGGACCACGCGGCGCTCGACTTCGCTCTTATCGCTGCAGAACAAGCGCGCGCGACACAACGCGACGTCGCACTATTCGATCCAGTCGCCTACGGCGATCCGGCGCGCAATCTCTCGCTGATGAGCGAAATGATCGATGGCATCAACCAAGGCCAGCTTACGCTACACTATCAGCCAAAGTTTGATCTGCGCTCGAACACGGTCACCGGCGCGGAAGCCTTAGTCCGATGGAATCATCCGACGCGCGGCCCCATCGCGCCCGACGTTTTCGTCGTCATGGCCGAAGAGACGGGCCACATCGCACAGCTCACCGAATGGACGCTGATTCGAGCCATCGGCGACCAACAACGCATGCGCACCGCGGGCGCCGACATGCTTGTGTCAGTCAATCTGTCCGGGCGTTTGATTGGCGATTCCGCCTTCACCGATCTGGCCATTGCGCTGATCGAAGACACCGGCGCTGATATCTGCCTCGAAATCACCGAAACGGCGGCGATGAATGAGCCGGAAGCGGCGCTCTTCAACATCGACCGCTACGTTGCCGCAGGTGTGCGCATTTCGATCGACGACTACGGCGCAGGCTTATCCTCGCTCTCGTATTTGAAGCGCATCCACGCGCATGAGCTGAAGCTGGATAAGTCGTTCATTCAAGCGATGGCCGCACAATCGCGCGAAGCCTTACTGGTCAAATCCACCGTCGACCTTGCCCATAGCCTCGGCATGAAGATAACCGCCGAGGGCGTCGAAACAGCGCCGGTGCTGGCGCTGCTCGCCGGCATGGGCTGCGACGTCGCCCAAGGCTATCTCATCGGTCGACCAATGCCGCTGGCTGATCTCATCGCCACTCTGCCAAACGCAGACGCTAGCCAAGCGAAAGCAACCGCCTAGCCTGACGGCCATTGCCGCGAGCCCGCGCACCTGTTTGTATCGACAAGCAAGGGAGGCGCGAATGATGCGGACGAAGATTGGGCGGCTGCTCGCTGTCACGGCGCTGAGTGCGGTATTGGTCGGCACGAGCGCCAGTGCGCAGGATGCGCCAGCGCGCGATCCGAACTTCGGACGCGGCGAGCGCGTGTCGGGGCAGAGCTTTGCGACCCGCTCACCTGTGATCGCACCGCACGGCGCAGCGGCCACCGCGCATCCGCTCGCAACACAAACCGCGATCGACATTTTGCGCGCCGGTGGCTCCGCCGTCGATGCAGCAATCGCTGCAAACGCGATGCTTGGCTTGGTCGAGCCGACCGGCAATGGCATTGGCGGCGACATCTTCGTCATCGTCTGGGATCCAGAGACGCAGCGCCTCTACGGCTATAACGGCTCAGGCCGCACACCGCGCGGTATGTCCCTGGCGCAAATGCGCCGCGAAGCGCGCCGCCGCGGCAATCCGGACGCAGTGCCAAGCTTTGGCGCGGCAAGCGTCAGCGTGCCAGGCACGGTCGACGGTTGGTTCGCGCTGCACGAGCGCTTCGGGCGGACGCCGATGCGCTATGTTCTAGCTCCGGCGATCGCCTATGCTCGCGAAGGCGCGCCGATCCCGCAGACGATTGCGATGTATTGGGCGAACAATCGTCGAAGACTCGAGCGTGAGTTCAACGAAGGTCGTTTGCAAGAGTATGACAACGCCCGTGCACTGTATTTTTGCCAGGAAAACTGCGCCGAAAACCGCCAAATGCCGGACGGCCACGGAGTGTTCACCAATCCCGACTTGGCCAACACGCTTGAGCTAATCGCCGAGGGCGGACGCGACGCCTACTATCGCGGACCAATCGCGCGCGGAATCGACGCTTACATGCGCCGCATCGGCGGTTGGCTACGCTACGACGATCTCGCGCGGCACGAAGGCGAGTGGGTGGATCCGATTTGCGCGCCCTATCGCCAAGTCGAAGTCTGCGAGTTGCCGCCGAACTCACAAGGCGTCGTCGCCTTGCAAACGCTACGCATTCTGGAGGGCTACAACCTTCGCCAGATGGGCTTTCTCTCCCCCGACTCGCTGCACACGCAAATCGAAGCAACGCGCCTGGCCTTCGCCGACCGCGCGCAATTCTACGGCGACCCGGCTTTCACCGGCTTCGATACGCGCCAATTGCTGACGGATGAGTATACGGCGGAGCGCCGCGCGATGATCTCCAACGATCGCGCCATGCCGCCGCCGCCACACGCGGAAATCAGAATCGACGGCGACACCACCTATCTCACCACCGCTGATTCAAACGGCATGATGGTGTCGCTGATCCAGTCGAACTATCGCGGCATGGGTTCGGGCCTTGTGCCGGACGGTTTGGGCTTCATGCTGCAAGACCGCGCTGAATTGTTCTCACTCGAGAGCGGACACCCCAACGTTTACGCGCCGGGTCGTCGTCCCTTCCAGACGATCATCCCTGCGTTCGCACTCCGCAACGGCCAGCCATGGCTCGCCTTCGGCGTCATGGGCGGCGACATGCAGCCGCAAGGTCATGTGCAGATCATCGTCAACCTCATCGATTACGACATGGACCTGCAAGCCGCCGGTGACGCGGCGCGCTATCGCTTCTACGGCGGCGCCGAGCCCACCGGCGATGAGCCGGATGGCGTTGGCTTTGTCGCGATGGAGAACGGCATTTTGCCGGACGTGCGCGCCGAACTCGAACGGCGCGGTCACCGCATCAGACCAGCCGATGGCAGTTTCGGCGGCTATCAAGCGATCATGCGTCATCCGAATGGCGTGTACGAAGCCGCGACGGAGATGCGGAAGGATGGCAGCGCGGGCGGGTACTAGCGCGATGTTTGTAGGTTGGAGCGCGGGCCTCCGGCCCGCAGAGACGCAAGTGCGCCGTCTAAAGAAGAGGCGGGCCGGGAGGCCCGCGCTCCAACTTTTCCAGCTCTGCGCTTCACCCCACGGGTTCATCGCGCTCATCGCGCTTCTGCTGCTCGCATCCTGCGGCCCCCAAACCGGTTCACTTGAGCGCGGCGAAGAAGGTCGCGTCGTTCGCGCTTATAATGGCGACACGCTCGAACTCGATTCAGGCTTGCGCGTTTTCTTGGCCGAAATCGATGCACCGCGCGGTGACGATGCCTACGCGGCGCAAGCGCAAGGCGAACTCGAAGCGCTTGCGCTCCATCGCGAAGTTTTGCTCACCTATGGCGGCACGCGCCGCTGGACGGCGCGACCGCGCGAGGGCCAAACCGAAACGCCGCCGGAAGCCGCGATTGCGCATGTGTTCGTGAAAAGCGAAGGCGGGCGCTGGTTCTGGTTGCAACACGAGTTGGTCACGCGCGGCGCAGCTTTTGTGCGGCCACGACGCGACAACCACGCGCGCAGTGATGACCTGCTCGCACTCGAAGCGCGCGCACGCACGCAAGAGCGCGGTCTTTGGGGACGTCGCGAGTACCAAGCGCTCACAGCGCGAACCGCATCAACACTGGCGCTCGAAGCGAACACGAACTGCCTACGCGGCGACGCGCCCTATCGCGTGTTGGAAGCGCGCATCGAAAACGCCCGCGTCTTCGACACCCGCGCGTCACTGATTATGGATGGCGCACTTCCAGAGACGCCGTTTGCGCTCGTCATCTTCGGCGAAAACTTTACGGCGTGGGATGGACCAGCGTTCGACACGCTGACTGGCGTCCGCGTACGCGTTCGCGGGCCGTTAGGCGTGTTTCGCGGCGAGCCGCAGCTGTGCTTGGAGCACGCCAGCCAGCTGGAAGTATTAGCGGAAGAGTAAGAACATTGGGACCGCGGACGTCCTCGTCCGCATCTTTTTTCAAAAGCGCGCGGCGCGCGCCGGGCGGACGAAGACGTCCGCGGTCCCAATGTAGCTAGCCGACATAACCCGCCGCCACCGGATCACCCACCCGTGCGATCAACGCACGGCGCAGCTTCTCCAGCGCGTTACCTTCAATCTGTCGCACGCGCTCCTTGGAGATGCCAAGCCGTACGCCGAGCGCTTCGAGCGTGACGCTCTCCTCTTCAAGCTTGCGTTCGCGGATGATCAGGCGTTCGCGTTCGTTCAAATCGCGCATCGCGGCGTGGACGAGAGCATTGCGGGCGATGGTGTCGTGCGCTTCCATCACTTGCGTTTCAGGACTGGCGCTGTGATCAGCCAATAAGTCTTGCCACTCGCCGTCGCCATCTTCGGTCATCGGTGCGTTCAGCGAGCGATCCGGCGCAGACATACGCGCCGCCATCGACTCCACATCCTGCTCCGGGACTTTGAGCGCATGCGCGACCTTCGTGCGCGCTTCAGCGCTGATGCCGCTGTCGTTCACGTCGCCAATCTTGGCGCGCAGACGGCGCAAATTGAAGAACAGCGATTTCTGCGCCGAGGTCGTGCCGGTGCGCACGATCGACCAATTGCGCAACACGAAATCCTGCATCGCCGAGCGGATCCACCACGACGCATAAGTGGAGAACCGGATCTCGCGCTCCGGCTCGAACCGCGCAGCTGCTTGCATCAAACCAACGCTGCCCTCTTGCACCAGATCGCTGATCGGCAAGCCGTAGTGGCGAAAGCGCGAAGCCATAGCGACGACGAGCCGGATGTAGGCCGTGATCAGCTCGTGCATGGCGCGTTCGTCGCCATGATCGCGCCAGCGGGCGGCGAGGTGTCGTTCGTGTTCGGCGGAGAGCATGGGTGCGCGCATTGCGTCGCGCATGAAGCGCTGCGAGCCGCGCTGGAGATCGGATGTTTCGATGAGCGCCATGTTCTCCCTTACGTCTGAGATCGTGACAGGTTCTCGCGCGTGGGGTCGCGAACGGCAGTCAGCCCATCACGAACGCGTGAAGCGCGGTTTGGGTGCCAACGCGGACGACAAAAAAGGCCGGGCGTGAGCCCAGCCTTTCTGTCCGTTCAGGAAAGTGCGTTGTTAGGCGGCGGCAGCCGTCTGCTTCTTGGACGCCAGCGATGTGGTGACTTTCGCCACCGCGTCATCGCGGCTGATCTTGTCGACGGCGGCCAGTTCGCGGGCCATGCGGTCCAGCGCCGATTCATAGAGCTGACGCTCCGAATAGGATTGTTCCGGCTGGTCCGAGGCGCGGTGAAGGTCGCGCACGACCTCCGCGATCGATACGAGGTCGCCCGAATTGATCTTGGCCTCGTATTCCTGGGCGCGGCGCGACCACATGGTGCGCTTGATCCGGGCCCGGCCCTGAAGCGTCTTCATGGCCTGGTCGACCACTTCACCCGACGCCAACGGCCGCATGCCACAGGACTTGGCCTTCGCCATCGGCACGCGGAGCATCATCTTGTCCTGCTCGAACGAGATCACGAAAACGTCCAGGTCGAGGCCGGCTACGGATTGCTTTTCGACGCCCATGACGCGGCCAACGCCGTGTGCCGGATAGACGATGTGGTCACCCGGACGGAAAGAGGTCGGCATTTGCGCATTGGCGATCTGCATTCGGAAAACTCCGTGTCCCGTTGTTGTGTCCAAGGACAATCAGATCGTCTCGCGCGATGAAAACAGCCCGCAGCAATGAAAAGCCGACGGTTTGGCCCGTCTGACCCTCATTTTCCCCTGCCACTAGGCTGATTAGGCGCGATCCAGCGATCCAACTGCCGGGCGCGGCGAGCGCGCCCCCGTTCCTGGACCATTGTATACCACAGTTTTAGGCTTTTCGGAAGAGCGCCGTTCAGCGGGCTTTAGTCGCCCGAACCGGGTTCCGTTGAGAAATATTTCTCGAACTTGCCCTTCTCGTCTCTGAACTTATCAGAATCAGCCGGCGGCGTGCCTTTGACGGTGATGTTCGGCCAGGTCTTGGAAAACTCGGTGTTCACCTTGAGCCATTTGCCGTCCGGCTCGTCCTGGCTGTCGGGCTTGATCGCGTCGACTGGGCATTCCGGTTCGCAGACGCCGCAATCGATACACTCGTCCGGATGGATGACGAGAAAGTTCTCGCCCTCATAGAAGCAATCGACGGGGCAAACCTCGACGCAGTCCATGAGCTTACATTTCACGCAGGCGTCGGTGACGATGTAGGTCATTGTCCGGGTTCCAATTTCGGCGCGCCCAGATGACGGGCAGCAGCGAAAGCGTCAAGCTTCCGTGTCGCCGCAAGTGTCATGATATAGGGCGCGCGCCTCGGCGACAGGCCCACGACGCACTCCCAGAGCCCTCACCTCGATCGTGCGCAAGCCCGCCGCTCCAGGCAGCACCAGCACATCGCCTTGCGCCAGTTCGACCGAAGGTTTTTCCAGCCGCCGCGCCTGCCCGTTGTGAACGAGCCTGACGCCACCCTCGCTGATCAGCCGCGCAGCCTCCGCGCGGGTCTTGCAGAGCCGCGTGCGGAAGAGCCAGACATCGACCCGTTGCCGCGCCTCGCTCATGCTTGTTCGGCTCGCTTACGGCGTGGCGGCGGCGCCTCGGCGGGCGGCAACATAGTAGCGAGTTCTGCAAAGGCGTTGTTCTCGGGCGGCGCGCGTTTGTGCGACCGCTTGTGCTGCACCCGCCGCCAGTGCGCGCCGCCTTCGTGTTCGTAGCGGCGATACCCGAGGCTTGCGAGCACGCCCGGAATGTCGCGCGCTGGTCGGCCAATGATACGCGCCAGCGTCGCGTCGTTCGGCTGCGGCTCCGCCACGATAGCTTCCGCCAGCTTCTCAACTTGATCGAAACGCACCGCAACGCGACCGCAGGCGCGATAGCCAGCAGCAGCGCACTCCCCCCAAGCACGGCGCTGTTCCAAGGGTGCCGAGAGCGCACCGGCTCGCGGCGCAAAGAGTGCCCGCTCAGCGTTCGGATTGGCGGCGCGCCAGAGCAGCGAAAGGGTGTTCGCAGGCCCCGGCTTGATCAGCGACGGCAGAAAGATCGAGTGCGCGCCAATGCGTACGCCGTAACGGCTGAGCGCGGCTGCGCCGATTTCGGTGAGGTGCGAAAGGTCCTCCTGCGCACAATCCAGCGCGCCAGCGTTCTCAAGCAAACGAAACGCTAGCCCGCGCGCATCCTGTGGCAAGCGGCCGTCGCGCCAAGCCGTCTCCAGCGCCACTAGCGGGCGCAGATCGTGCGCGACGCGTTGCGCCAGCCACAATTCCAGACGCTCACGCGCAGCAGCGCGTTGCGGTTCGGCAGCGTGCTCGGCTCCAATCAGTTCCAGGCGCGGCTTCAGCACCGGCGCGCCAGACGTGAGCTTGGCGACCACCACGCCTTCGACGCGCACACGCCCGTCGCGTCCCAGTTCAACGAGCGCATCATCCACCTGCGCAATCGCGGCCAGGCGCCGCGACACCTCCGGCCGCAATGCTTTCAGCGCTGCGTTGCGCACCGCGCGACCTTCAAGGCCGGATGAGGTGCGCGGATCGGGTTTGAACTCCAAGCCTTCCAGCTGCCCAACGAAGTGACCCTCAACCGTCACCTCGCCCTCTTCCGAAATCCCCGCAAGCATCGCGTCTTCACGCTTTAAGCCCTTAAGCAAAGCACTAGTGCGACGATCGATGAAGCGCTGGGTCAGAGCATCGTGCAGCGCGTCGGAGAGTTTGTCTTCAACCTCGCGCGTGCGCATCCGACAAGTCTCGGCCTCCTCCAGCCAATCGGCGCGGCTGGCGGCGTAGGTCCAAGTGCGAATGTGCGCGAGCCGCATGTGCAGGACGTCGAGATCGCCTTCGGTGCGGTCGAGCTTGTCAATCTCGGCCTCTACCCATGAGCTGGGCACACGGCCATATTTCCCGTGTTTCTGCGGCTTTACGATGTAGCTTGCGATGCGCGCAGAGAGTTGCGCGTGCTCATCTTTCGTGATCTTGCGAAAGTCCGGAAGCTGGCACGCATCCCAGAGACGGCGCACGTCGTCCGGCGAGCGCACACGCTCCATCAGCTCATGATCATCGACGAGCCGCTTCAGCACGAACTCGTCGTCGGCGCCGCGCACGCGCAGCAGGCCAGGGCGCGACGGCGGCGTTTCGAGCGAGGCGACCAATGCTTTGACGCTATTGAAGCTCAGCTTCTCATTGCGCCACTGCACGGCTTCGATCGGCAAGAACTCATGGCCTTCGACGCGCTCCACGATCTCCTCATCGAACGCCGCGCACTCGCCTGTTTCGCCGAACGTGCCGTCGCGGGTGAAGCGGCCAGCACGCCCCGCAATTTGCGCGATTTCGTCAGCACGCAGATCGCGCCAGCCATGCCCGTCGAACTTGCGGCGCGCGGCGAACGCGACGTGGTCGACGTCCATGTTGAGGCCCATGCCGATCGCGTCGGTGGCGACGAGAAAGTCCACTTCGCCGTCTTGGTAGAGCTTCACCTGCGCGTTGCGTGTGCGCGGGCTGAGCGCGCCCATCACCACGGCTGCGCCGCCGCGATGCCGGCGTAGCAACTCGGCGATGGCGTAAACTTCCTCGGCCGAGAACGCGACAACCGCTGTGCGCTTGGCGAGCTTGGTGATTTTCTTTGGGCCTGAATACGCCAGCGTCGACATCCGCTCACGCCGAATAATCTCGGCATCCGGCAAGAGCTTGCGGATCATCGGCCGCATCGTGTCAGAGCCGAGCAGCATGGTCTCCGCATAGCCACGCGCGTTCAGGATACGATCGGTAAAGACGTGGCCGCGGTCGAGATCGCGGGAGACTTGGATTTCATCGATGGCCAAAAACTCGACCACCCGATCGAGCGGCATCGCCTCAACCGTGCAGACGAAATAGCGCGCGCCTTCGGGGACGATCTTTTCCTCGCCGGTGATCAGCGCGACCGCCGCCTCGCCCTTGGCCGCCACCGCCCGGTCATAGACCTCACGCGCCAGCAGCCGGAGCGGCAGCCCGATCATGCCGCTGCCGTGCCCCAGCATCCGCTCGATGGCGAGATGGGTTTTGCCGGTGTTGGTGGGACCCAGGACGGCTTTGATCCTGGCGTGGGCTGTCATGGCTCGATGATTGGTCCGTCAGGTGGCGTTTTCAAGCCTGGCGCCTCGATGGCGATCAACCCTGTGAGTTATCTGTCAATAGAAGAGAACAAGAACGAATCACCTGCGAATCAGTCGATTTGATTCGTTGCTTGTCCGTTCACGGCTAAGTCTTGTGGTTAACACTTAAGTAACACACAAGACTGCCTTTTGACCTAACGCAGCGCCTGACCGTTGGCGCTGATCCGGCGAGCTTCCAAACGCACCGTACCCACGCCATCCGTCGGCATCTCGATGGTGATCGGCGCCCACATGCCGCTCGGGGTGCGGGCAAACAGAAAGGTCAAAGTGGCCGCCTCTTGCGGGTCGCCGAAGCCGGCGATCGGGCGGAACGCCACCCGGCAACGGACGCCTTGGCCCTGATAGGCGCGCGAGTTGATCGTAACGCTGCCATTCGGCGTCATGGCGAAGTCGAAGCGGGCGCGGCCGTCCATATAGACGCGCAGCGTCTGAGCGCAGGGATCGCCAGCGGTCGTGACCATGGCGGCGATCGCGGTAATCTGGTCGATAACGTTGCGGCGCTGCTCGGCAGTGGCCTGGGGGTCGCCCATGCTCATGCCAGCCGGAACCGACGTCGTGACCACGTTATCGGCAGTGAAGGTGGCGCGGACCAAGCGGCCGTTCGGCCGATCTTCGCGGCGGCGGCCGCCCTGGTGTTCATAGGCGGCAGGGCGCAGCGTGCCGTCGGCGGCGACGGAACCGCTGACATTATAGCGATAATCCTGGTTCCGGCCCAAAGCGGCGGCGGCCAGCCCCCGCATCTCGCGGGTGGCGCTGGCTGTGTAGGTGTTGCCGGTCTGATTGAATCGGTACTCGAAATCGCCGGCCTCGACGCCGCGCGCGATCACCGTATAGGTGGCCTCGAAGCTGCGATTGCCCGATTGGGCCGTCGCCGACCCTGCGGTCGCGGCCAGTCCAAGCGCCAAAGCGGCGGCGGCAAAGCTTCTCATAGAACCCACCTCGTCCTCGAATTGCGATTTAGCGGCGGATACCTAACCGATCCGCACTGATCCAGACATGAACCAAATTAGGCTGTTTCAAGGTCCCTGCGGTTCTGTAGATTGTCCAAGCGGCCGTTTCGGCCTCGCCTTGACCTTGGGCGGGGCCTCGCGTAAGCGTCCGCCCTTCATTTTCCGGCCTAATTACCGAGAGCGTATCCTCATGTCCCGCCGTTGCGAGCTGTCTGGCGTCAACCGTCAAATTGGCCACAAAGTCAGCCACTCCAACATCAAGACCAAGCGCGAGTTCAAGCCGAACCTCGTGGACGTGACGCTGCCAAGCGACGCGCTGGGCCGCTCGTTCAAGTTCCGCATCACGGCAGCGGCGCTCCGCACCGTCGACCACCGTGGCGGTCTCGACCAATACCTTCTGAAGGCCAGCGCCGAAGAGCTCTCCACCCGCGCCGCCAAGGTCCGCCGCGACCTGAAGAAGAAGCTCGCCGAGACGCAAGCCGCTTAAGCGCTTCAACGTTACATCGCGAAAGTCACTGGTGCCTGCTTGCGCGCACGCATCTGCGCCCGCATGTCTGCGGGCATGAGTGACTCCCATCGCCCAGAACAACAAGAGAGTGGCCTGCGCATCGGCTCGTTCGCCGGCGCGCCCGTTGTTATCGAGCCGACGTTCCTTCTGCTTGGCGCGTACGTCGTCGGCTCGGCGCTGATGCGCGATGGCTCTGGCGCTTTGGGCGAGGCGCTGATCTTCGTTGGCGTGATCTTCGCCGCGATCCTCATTCACGAGTTCGGCCACGCCGCGATGGCGGCAGCGCTCAACATCAAAAGCCGCCGCATCGTGCTGACATTTTTCGGCGGCTACGTTCAGTTCGTGCAGCCGCCACAAAAGCCGTGGCACGAGATCGCCGTCTCCGCAGCCGGACCAGGCGCAAATCTCGCATCGTGGATCCTCGTCATCTCGCTGCTGCCGCTGCTCGCGCCGGCGTTGGGCTATGACGAAACCAATCTTGCGATCCTCAACGCGCTCAACACGTTCGCGCTCATGAGTCTGATCCTAGGCATCTTCAATCTGATCCCAGGCTTTCCGCTCGACGGCGGCCACATCCTGCGCGCGGCGCTCACTTATGTTGTCTCACGCCGCAACGCGCGCATCTTCACGGCCTACACCGGCATGGTGGTGGCCGCAGCTCTGATCGCACTTGCGCTGTGGCAGGGTTTGCTTTGGACTGTGTTTATCGCAGGCTTACTCGGTCTTGCCGCGTGGGCGGAGCTACGCGCAGCGCAGAGCGAGCCTCAGTTCGACACGAGATCGAACGCGTAAACTAAAGTGCGCTGCCGATCGCTGAAATTGTGATCCGACGCGATATAGATGCGCACGCCACTATCGCCGCGCCGCACCACAGCGATGGCTTCGAAATTGTCCAGCGCCAGCGGTGGCGTGAGAGATGCAATCTCTTCGACGCCTTCCAGATCGCCTTCATGTTCAAATGCAGAGTCAGGAATGAACGTAATCCGCGCGCGTGCGCCGATCACCGGCGCATAGAACCGTTCGACAGCAAAGAAGCCGCCGTCCGGCCCGCGATCAAGCGACGTCAACGAATAGCCCAGCGGCAGCCGATAGCTAAACGCCGCGCGCACCGGCGCAGTTGCGCCAATTGGCGCGCGCCAAATCGGCGTCGACCCAGCACTGCCTTCGGCGCCGACGATGAAATTGCCTTCGCCATCAATCGCCAACGCTTCAAGGCTCGAGTTCGCCGGCAAACGCTCGGCGCCGTCGAGACGCGGGCCTTCGACCGGCGCGCCGAACGGCCCGTCACGATTTACATCATAGATCAGAATGCGCGGGCGCTGTTCAAAGCTCACGGCAAAGCGCCCATCCATCAATTGCGTCAGCGCTTCGCTATCGCTGTCGTCGCGATCATCAACCGGCTGACCATTGGTGTCCCGCAGGGGCGCGGTGCGTACGTCGGTCGCGCCAATCAGCGCGCCTGCATCATCGAGCACGAAGCGGCCCTCGAACCAGTCACCGCGATCGCTGATCATTAGAAAGCGTTCGCCATCGAGCACCTCCATGCCGGAAATGCCGCCGAACCACCAACCGTCTTCGGAATCGAGCGCAATGCCGCCGCGAAACTGCAATCGGCCGATGCGCTCCGCGCCGATATCAACCGGCAGCGCCTCCATCTCGATCGCTGTCCATTGTTCAGGAACGGTCGCGTCTTCCGCCGCCGACATCGGCGCACACGCGCCAAGCAGCGCCAGAGCGCTCACGCAGAGACCGCGCAAAAACATCAGGCTGGCACTTGCTGACGCTGGCGTTGCTCACGCGGCGAGCGGGGTGGCGGACGATCATCGGGTGCGGCTTCGTCAAACAATTCTGCGAGCTTTTCCGTCATCACACCACCGAGCTGCTCGGCGTCGGTGATGGTGACAGCGCGGCGATAGTAGCGCGTGACATCATGGCCGATGCCGATGGCGATGAGTTCGACCGGTGAGCGTTGCTCGATCCACTGAATCACACCGCGCAGATGGCGTTCAAGGTAATTGCCCGGATTGGCCGACAGCGTGGAATCGTCCACCGGCGCGCCATCGGAGATCACCATCAAAATCCGGCGCTGTTCGGGGCGACCGAGCAGCCGCTCATGCGCCCACATCAAAGCTTCGCCGTCGATGTTCTCTTTCAGCAACCCTTCACGCATCATCAAACCAAGATTGCGCCGCGCACGCCGCCACGGCGCATCCGCCGATTTGTAAACAACGTGCCGCAAATCATTGAGCCGCCCCGGCTGCGGCGGACGGCCGGCCTTAAGCCAATCTTCCTTCGACGTACCGCCCTTCCAGGCGCGCGTCGTGAAGCCAAGCACTTCCACTTTCACGCCGCACCGCTCCAACGTGCGCGCGAGAATATCGGCGCAGAGTGCCGCCACCATGATCGGGCGACCGCGCATCGAACCGGAATTATCCAGGAGCAATGTGACAACCGTATCCTTGAACGGCATGTCGTCTTCTTGCTTGAATGACAGCGGCGACATCGGGTCGGTGATCACGCGCGTCAGCCGCGCCGTGTCGAGCACGCCTTCTTCAAGATCAAAACTCCACGTGCGGTTTTGCTTAGCCATCAAGCGGCGTTGCAACCGATTAGCAAGGCGGCCAACAACGCTTTGCAGCGGCTTCAGCTGCTGATCGAGATAGGTGCGCAGCCGCGCCAACTCTTCGCTATCACACAGCTCTTCAGCGGTGATCACTTCGTCATGCGACTTCGTGAACACCTTGTAGTTTGCGTTAGGATCGTCCGGCTCGTTGCGCGATTTCGGACGCATCGGCTGTTCGCCCGGATCGTCCTGCTCGACCTCATCCTGTTCGTCCGAATCGCTTTCATTTTCGACCGAGATGGTTCGGTCAGTATCCATGTCGATGTCGCTCTCGACCATCTCCATATCGGACTGCGTTTCCTGCTCCTGCTCGTCCTCGCCCTCGGAATTGTCCTGCTGAGGCGGCGGGGTTTGATCTGAGTCCGGATCGTCGCTGTCGTCTTGGCGATCATCGGGGCCGATCTCATCGCCGATGCCGAGATTGTTCAGGACGTCGCGAAACTTCAGCGCAAACGCGCGCTGATCTTCAGCCACCGCTTCGAGCTGATCGAGTGCAGCACCCGCTTCGCGTTCGATCTCTTCGCGCCAGGCGTTCACTAAGCCGCGCGCGTTTTCCGGCGGCGCCTGCCCCGTCAAGCGTTCGCGCACCACAAGCGCCAGCGCGTCAGCCAGTGGCGCAGTCGAGCGATCGACCATGCGCGCCGAGCCGCGGCGTTCGAGCGAGTCCGTCAGCGCCGCTGTCAGATTGCCGGCCACACCCTTCAGCGCATTGGCGCCCAGCGCCTGCACGCGCGTCTCTTCCACCGCATCGAACACCGCGCGCCCCTCGGCGCCGCTCGGGCGGAGTTTTGCGTGCTGACGATCGTCGTGATGCGCCAGCTTCAACGCAAGTGCATCGGCCTGCCCACGAATGCGCTGCGCATCCGGATCGGAGATAACGCGGGGCAGATGCGGCAACACGATCTTGCCAGCGCTGAGGCGCGGCCCCTCGGCGCCGAACGTTACCTCCAGCTCCTCCTCCGCCCCCGCAAGCGCGCGCGTCGTCTGCGCCAGCGAGCGCTTGAACATTTCGGCGGGAGTTTCGCGGGCGGACATCTAGTTAGCCTGCAACGCAGCGCGGATGCGCGCAATGAACTCTGAAGTCGCGGGCGACACCTCCATCATGCCGGGCGCCTGGATATCGAAAGTCTCGCCGGTGCCCTCATTTCGCGCGCTGATCGGCAGGACGTTTCGCCACTCGCCGTCTTCGTAAGTCGGCGTGAGGATGTTTCCGCGCTCATCACGCAAGATCAGGTACCGGTCGCCCTCTCGCAGCGCGAGGGCCGAGGAACACGACGTGGCGCTGTAAGGATCAACAGCGACAGGACGGATAACCATGCCGTCTCGCGATGGGGTATCAAGCATCATGCGGACCATGGCTCCGAGCGATTGCCAGAGTGTCGGATCGTCGTCGAGAGAGAGCGCCCGCGCTCGGATCGGCACATTATCGCCGGCACCGCCCTTCAGGGTTTCAACCGGTTCCAGCTCAAAAACATAAATGTCGCGATAGCGGGAAACTGCGGGTCCATCAGTGCGCCACCGTCCAGTTTGCCAGAACAACTCCGCCCGCGTGTCGTAACGGGCTAGAAGGTGGCGCGAACGAACTTCGACAATTTGAATCGTGTGCGCTCTAGAGGCGACCTGTTCGGCGAAATCGCCGTCGGCGTAAGAGACCCCATCGACATAGCGCAGAGGCGTGCACGCATTCGCCGCCGGCGCGAACGCCAGCCCCGCGATGGCGAGCCCAAGGCAGCCGAAAACGATACTGCGGAAGAACATCGGCCCGTTCTTAGCCCCTTGTTTCAGGCGACGGAACTCCAGTTTACCGCAACCCGAGCGGAGCTTCGAAACCACTGCGAGTGTTGAGAGCCTACGCCACCTTCACCCGCGTAGCCGCCTCCGGCAGATCTGCACCGAACGCGCGCTGATAGAACTCCGCCACAGTCGGCCGCTCGAGTTCATCGCACTTGTTCAGGAACGTCATGCGGAATGCCGTGCCGATGTCGCCGCTGAAAATCTCGGCGTTTTGCGCCCAGGTGATCACGGTGCGCGGGCTCATGACGGTGGAGATGTCGCCGCTCATAAAGGCATTGCGCGTCATGTCGGCGACGCGGACCATGGCCATGATCGTGCGCTTGCCGTCGGCGGTGTTGTAGCTCGGCGTCTTCGCCAGCACGATCGCAGCTTCAGCATCGTGATCGAGATAGTTGAGCGTGGTGACGATCGACCAGCGGTCCATCTGACCTTGGTTGATCTGTTGCGTGCCGTGATAAAGCCCTGTTGTGTCGCCCAAGCCGATCGTGTTCGTGGTCGAGAACAGACGGAAATACGGGTTCGGCGCGATGACGCGGTTCTGATCGAGCAGCGTCAGTTTGCCCGATGCTTCCAGCACGCGCTGGATCACGAACATCACGTCCGGACGGCCCGCATCGTATTCATCGAAGCAAATCGCGATCGGGCGTTGCAGCGCCCAGGGCAGCATGCCTTCGCGAAACTCGGTGATCTGCTTGCCGTCTTTGAGCACGATCGCGTCTTTGCCGACGAGATCAATCCGCGAGACGTGGCTGTCCAAATTGATCCGCACCATCGGCCAGTTGAGGCGCGCGGCCACCTGTTCGACGTGCGTGGATTTGCCGGTGCCGTGATAGCCCTGCACCATGACGCGGCGGTTGTGCGCAAAGCCTGCAAGGATCGCGAGCGTAGTCTGCGGATCGAAGCGATAGGCGTCATCCGTCTCCGGCACATATTCGGTGCGCTTGGAGAAGGCCGGGATTTTCATGTCCGACTCAACGCCGAACTCGCGGGCGGAGATGGTTTTATCGGGCTTCGCGGAAAGGAGATCGTCGGCGCTGGTCATACGGGCTCGGGGTTTGGCGGTCATTGTGTGTACGAGTAAGCTTAGACCCTCGCACCTGCGAGAGAAAGGCGGCGAAATGACGGTTTGGGGAGCAAGTTTGCCGACCGCGCCGGCGTTGCCCTTCGACAGGCTCTGGGTGACGCCTAGGTCAGGCACGACGCGGGAAACCGCACCGCCCTTAAACCAGCCCGCCGGCCTTTAGCGTCTGATAAGCCTTCAGGACGCGCTGGAGGTTGGCCTCGGCGCCGCGATCGCCGCCATTGCTGTCCGGGTGCCAGCGTTTGACCAGTTCGGCATAGCGGGCGCGGACTTGGGCGGCGTCGGCGTTTTCATCGAGCTGCATGGCTTCAAGCGCTAGCGCTTGGAGCTTGGTCAGACGTCGGCGCGCAGCGCGGACCGGCTCACCGGTGGCGGCGCCCGAGCCAAGCATGCCGAACGGATCGGTACGACCACCCGGCTTCTTGCTATTCATCGCCGCTGATAAGCGATCACCGCGGCCGCCGCGGAAGGTCCAGGTCGGGCGGTGGCCGGTCTCTTCCTTCTTGCGATAATCGGCGAGCTCCGCGTCGCTCATGCCGGCGAAGTAATTCCAGCGTTTGTTATATTCGGTGACGTGCTCGCGACAGAAATGCCAAAACTCGTTTTCGCGGTCGCGACCCTTCGGCGCGCGGTGTAGGCCTTTGCGCGCGCAATCGGTATAGTCGCACGGACGCTCACTCGGCTCGCGCGAGGGCTCAGACGCGCCAGACTTCTTGACGCGAATATCTACGAACTTCTTGCGATAGGCGAATGCGTCGGACATTGAACCACTGATTATGAGCGCCAAGAGTTAAGCGGACAATCCATTGACAGAGAACAAAACGCAGCTTTCTCGCGCTTCGCGCATCGAAAACGCATTGCGCCCACTCATGGCGCCAACTCATTTTGTGTTGACGGACGAAAGCGCCAAGCACGCGGGGCATTCTGGCGCACGACCCAGCGGCGAGACGCACTATCATTTAGTGATGGTCGCGGCCGCTTTCGAGGGGCAATCGCGCGTTGCGCGTCAACGTTTGGTTTACCAGGCGCTTCATGAAGAGTTCGACACGGGCTTGCATGCGCTGTCGCTCGACCTCAAAACACCCGCAGAGGCGGGTTCCGTCTGAGGGGACGAGACTATCATGCTGCGGCGGGTGCTGGCATGGGCGGCGGCGATCGTGGCGGGCGTCGTTTTGGGCGGCGCCTCGGCATGGGCGGCGCTTGAGATCGGCCGCTCGTCTTTTTTTGAGCAATACGGCGCCTGGAGCCATAGTCGCGCAACCGGTTCGTCAGCCGCAGGCCCCTACACGCGCGCCATCATCGCCCGCGACGGCTTGCTAGCGCTCTCCGCGCGCGAGGCGCTCTACTTCAATCTGACGCGCGACGACCAGGGCGAGGCGCTCGATGAAAACTGCACGTACGAACTGGTAGGCCGCGCGTTCGATGCGCGCTGGTGGTCGGTCACGCTCTACGCAGAAGATAGCTTCCTCGCGCAAAACGAAGACTACGCCGCCTCCATCGATTCGTCACACGTTTCACCCGGCGCCGATGGCCGTTGGCGCGCGCGCGTTGCGACCGTACGCGGCGACGCCAATTATTGGCTCTCCTCACGCAACGCGCGCCGCGATTTTTCGCTGACCTTGCGGGTCTATAACCCACAGCGCGATTTCCGCGCCGACGAAATAACGCTGCCCACGCTCACCCGCATCTCATGCTTGGGTGAATCATGAGCGGCTGGCGCAAATACGTTTGGGCTGCGATCATCGTGGCGGTGATGGCGCACTTTGCGTTCATCCATGCGGCGCCGCGCTTCATGATGGGCGTAGCGCTAAGCCGGCTGAGCGCCGCAACTGGCTACAATGCCTGGACTTTCGCTGACCGCGTGACGCCACTTTCCCGCAGCATCGTCCGCCCATCGCCGGATTTCGCGTACTCTGCATGCGCTTATGATCTCCGCGATGGCCCGCTCACGATCACCGCAACGCCGTGGAATGCCTATTGGTCGCTGTCGCTTTACGCCGCCAATAGCGACAATTATTTCGTCGTCGACGACCGTGAAGCACGCGGCGGCGCTGAAATCACATTAGTTCGGCGTGGTCGCGCACCGCCGGAAGGCGCCGCGCAAATTGTAGAAAGCCCCACTCAGCGCGGGGTAGCACTGATCCGGCGTCTTGCGCCTGATCTCGATAGCTATAATGCGGCGTCACACGTGGCGCGTGATGACGTCTGCGCCGCATTCACTGCGAACTAAGGAACGCCAGTCGCTGTGCTGCCAGCCGCGCGAAGAGCAGTGTTACAGATTTCCGCCGCGCAGCATTTAAAGTGCGCATTGGACTATCGCGCAAAATTGCCCCGCCAAAGCCATCAGCAACAATGAGACCGCATTCTTCTGGTATAAGATCGAGCGGAAAGGTCTCGGTGACGCCGAAGAAAAACCGGTCGCAATACTCGATGTAGTCCGGCCACTTCGCATCGCAGGCATAGTCGGCAAGGCACGATTTTGTCTCAATAATCCAAATCTCGCCGCTACCCGTTAGCGCCATAACATCGGCGCGGCGGCCGTTGGCGAGTGGCACTTCCAGCACTGACGCCAATCCGTGATTCGTCAGCAAGCGCGTGACGCCACGCGCCAACAACTGCGTCACATCAGGGCGCGTGAGGCCATCCATGGGCGTTTTTCGCACTCTGAAGCGAACGGAACAAGCCGCGCCGGAACACTGAGTGCGCGCAAACGTTCGCCACCCATCACAACCAAGGATCAATGTTCCATGCGCCACACGTTCCTCGCCGCCGTCGCCGGCGCAGCCCTGCTTGTCGGCTGCGGCATTGGCGCGCCGCAATACCCCGAGTTCGGCCAAACCTCGTATCGTATCGAAGGCCGCACCGCCTCCGCGAACGATGGCGCTGCAACGCCGATGGTGCTCTACCGCGAGGGCGCAAAAATGCGCGTCGAGGCAACGTTGCCTACGTATGGTGCGGCAACCATCGTCTATGACGAGAGCACCAATGCAGCGTACGTCTTGAACGCCACTGCTCCTGTAGCACCCACCGCAGTTCAGCCGAGCGCAACGCCAACTCAGCCAGCGCCGACCACACCAGCCCAACCGGCGGCGACAACGCCGCCCACACAACCAACGACGACTGCGCCAACAGCGCCAGCACAGCCACAAGCGACCGGCGTCGCCGTCCGCATCGACAACGCTGACGCGCCCCAACCGCTCGAAACTGCCTGGATGGCGCTTGGTCCGGACAACGCACGCAGTGTTGGAAATTGCGAGATCGCCGGCGAAGCCGGTCACGAATGGACGCCGCGTGAAGCGCCCGCGCCGGGCGTCGAGCGCACAGCGTGCATCACCGAAGACGGCATCGTTCTGCGCGTGCGCGAAAACGAGCGCGTGCTCTGGGAAGCCACGTCACTGCAACGAGGCGACCAGGACGACACGTTGTTCGGCGTGCCCGCTGGTTATCAACTGATCGATCCGCAAGCTGCTGCGCAGGCGGTTGGTGAAAACATGGAGCAGCTGGATAGCGTCACGGGCGCGCCAGCTACGCCGCAACAAGCGCCTGCGCCGCGCGGTTAGAACTAAGCAAAGTATCGGAAGTAAGGGCATGCGCTCAACGCGCGTGCCCTTCCTGCGTTAAGGCCGCGTCGCATTCCAATTGAACAGGAAATTGCGATGCTCCGCCCACGTCTGGCCCTCGACACGTTCGCCAACGAGACACGCGGCGGAATGATACGGCCCCGCCCCGTCGGTCGTGCGGAAGCTTACGCAAGTCCGCCCGCGATCGGTGCGCCAGCGGCCCGCTTGAATCTCGCTCTCATAGAATGAGCCGCTCACCGTGCCGTCCGCCGCAAGCGTTAGCTGCATCGGGCGTGTGTATGGTTCGGCCGGATTGGTTGAGAGATCAACAATCCAGGCGCCGTCTAAACTTGCGCTCTGCGTCTGCGCTTGCGCAGCGCACGCTGTTAGCGCCAAAGCCAAAGTCAGGCTGATAAAAGCTTTCATAGCATCCCCCGTCGGATGCAGATACGGGCGCCCCGCGCTGGCCGATCACTTAGGTGCGATCAGCTTGCGCCTTCGGGTAACCGCGGCACATCTCCAACGTCGACGAGCCATGGAGCGTCATGCGACGTCCAAATGCGCACGACGGGTTTGACGACGGGATCATCGTCCAAGGTCGCTACGCGCAGGATGATGTGGGGTTGGTCAACCCATTCGGCCAAAACCTCCGTACCGCAAACCGAGCAGTGGCGACGCAGCTTGCCCGGCGTCGACTCATAGGCAGTTAGCCTGTCTTCGCCTGAGATGAACCGAAACGCGCTCCGATGAACTCGGGCCGTGCTCGTGTAAGCACTGGCGCTGGCTTTGCGGCACGTTTGGCAATGGCAGTGTCCGATGGGTGAGCCGAGCGCATCCACTTCATACTGCACCGACTTGCAGAGACAGCTCCCCTTCAGCGCCATTAAGACCCCTCCAACGCCTCGTTCGCCTCAAGCCACGCCGCTTCTGCACGCGCCAAACCCGTTGCGGCATGCGCGCGCTCTTTGAGCAGCGACTCGCCGCGTTTCTGATCGCGCGTGAAAAGATCCGGATCGGCCAACGCGGCATCGATACGGGCAAGCGCTGCCTGCGCTTGCTCCATCTCGGTCTCGGCAGCGTCCAGCTTACGTTGCAGCGTATATTTCGATTGCTTCGGCTTCGCTTCCGCACGCGCGACAAGCTCTTCGACTTTCACCGGCGCATCGTCGGACGGGCGATCGGCCGCCGCGACCAACTTGCGATAATCTTCCAAATCGCCGTCATATTGCCGCGCGCGTCCGTGATAGACGAGCCACAGGCGGTCCGCGCAGGCTTCGGCCAAATAGATATCGTGCGTGATCAGAAGCACCGCGCCTTCGTAGCCATTAATCGCGTGAATCAACGCTTCGCGGCTATCGATGTCCAAGTGCGAAGTCGGCTCGTCCAGGATGAGCACGTGCGGCTTCTGGTGCGCCATCAGACCCAGCAACAGGCGCACCTTCTCGCCGCCGCTTAGGTTCTGCACCTTGGTGTCGATCTTCTCTTGGCCGAAGCCCATCCGCGCAGCGAGTGAGCGCAAGCGCGGCGGCGCCCAATCGGGCTCCAGATCGCGGACGTGCTCCAGCACCGTCTCGCCTTCGCGCAATTCGTCCAGTTGATCCTGGCTGAAATAGCCCATCACCGCTTTGCCGGACGCGACACGCTTGCCGCTCAGCAGCGCCAAGCGCGCGGCGATTGATTTGACTAGCGTCGTCTTGCCCTGCCCGTTCGGGCCGATGATCACGATGCGATCGTCGTGATCGAGGCGCAGCGAGACCTTTTTCAGAACCGGCTTGCCGTCGATGTAACCAAGATCGCACTCGTCGAGCACCACCAGCGGTGACGCCAATTGCACAGGGTCTTCGAAGTGAAACGGCACGGTGCGCTCTTCGAGCGGCACGGCGATGTCTTGCATCTTTTCCAGCTGCTTGATGCGGCTCTGCGCTTGCGCAGCTTTTGAAGCCTTGGCGCGGAAGCGGTCGATAAACTTTTGCAAGTGCGCTTTTTGTGCGTCTTGCTTAGCTTTCATGCCTGTCGCCAGCGCCATGCGCTCGGCCTTCTTGCGCAGGTACGCGTCGTAGCCGCCGACAAACACTTCAAGCTTACGATCATCGAGCGCTAGAATATGGGTCACCGAACGGTTCAGCATTTCGCGATCGTGGCTGACGCAGACCACGGTGTGCGGATAGTCGCGCAGATATTCTTCGAGCCAAGCTGCGCCTTCGAGATCGAGATAGTTCGTCGGCTCGTCGAGGATCAGCAGATCGGGCGCAGAAAACAGCACGCCGGCCAAAGCCGCGCGCATACGCCAGCCGCCTGAGAACTCGCGCGCCGCGCGCGTCAGATCTTCCTGCTCAAAGCCCAGGCCGACCATAATCGCGCTCGCACGCGCTTCACCGGAATAGCCGTCGATCTCGGCCAGGCGCATGTGAATGTCGGCAATGCGCTGAGGATCTTCGGCAGTCTCTGCTTCCTTGAGCAGCGACGTCATCTCCTCGTCCGCCGCCATGACCAATTCGAGCAGCGGCGTATCCACCTGCGGCGCTTCTTGCGCCACAAAGCCCATGCGCGCGCCGCGCCGGACGCGGATGGACGAGTTTGGCTTCCCAACCTCATCCCGGATCAGCTTCAGCAGCGTCGACTTACCCGTGCCGTTCTTACCGACGAGGCCGACTTTCCAGCCCTCGGCAATGAACGCATTGGCGTTCTCAAACAGCGGCCTCGGGCCGATGCGATAAGTGAGGTCTGAAATCTCAAGCATAGGAGCGGGAGCCTTAGAGCCGCCCAACCGCCGCGATGCAAGCGCGCTCGCAGGCCGGACGCGGAATTAGCGGGAACCAGACGGCTTATCTGCTGGTTTGTAGCCGCCATGTTCGACAATCCCGACGATCCCGACATCGCCCGCTACGAAGTCTCCGAAGACGGGCTGGTTTGGCGCGCCTTCGATCCCGAGCGTGACCGATCGCTCATCTTGCACCGACGGATCGAGTTCGCGCCCCTCGAGCACGCACAACCCGGCTAAACCCCGGTTGACGCCCGGAACAGGCCGGCTCTATATCCCGCGTCCCTGGTTAGAGGGCCCGTAGCTCAGCTGGGAGAGCGCCGCGTTCGCAATGCGGAGGTCAGCGGTTCGATCCCGCTCGGGTCCACCATCCTACGCTCGCGAAGCGCGCGTAGGATGCACTCCGCAGCCTTGGCGTAGGAGGGCTGCGCTCTCCACTCGCGAGCTTCGGATGGCTGACGCCTTGGGCTAGCCCTCAAAACTTGATGTGGCGCCGTTCGCTGGACGAATCTGCGTTTGGCGGGCTATGGGGCTGCCATGAATTCCAGCGGCGGCCTTCTGGCCATTCTTTTCCAGCTCATCGACTCGATCATCGGCCTCTTCATCGTGGTCCTGATCGTCTACATCGTGCTTTCATGGCTGTTCGCTTTTGACATCGTCAGCCGCCGCAACGGCTTCGTGAGCGCGATTTACGAGTTCACCCGCCGCGTCTCTGACCCGGTGCTGCGCCCGCTGCGGCGCTTGATCCCGCCAATCGGCGGCGTCGATCTGTCCGTGCTCGTGCTGCTTCTGGTATTGCAAGGCTTAGTGCGGCCGGGACTTTGGTGGTTGTACGGCGTGCTGATGGGCACTGGTCCTGTGCTTTAGGGGCGAGCTACGCGTCGCCCTTCGACAGGCTCAGGGTGACGCCTCAGGCATCGGCGCTTGAAGTCGCGTCACCCTGAGCTTGTCGAAGGGCGAAGCGACGCACCGATCTCACCGCGCCAAGATTAGGGAGCATGCTATGACCGGCCGCAGCATTGACGGCAAAGCCGTCGCCGCAAACCTTCGCGCAGAGATCGCGGAAGCGGTGAAAGCGCTGCCAGCCCAGCCGGCGCTCGCGGTCGTGCTCGTAGGCGACGATCCGGCGAGCCACGTTTACGTGTCGTCAAAAGGCAAAGCGACAATCGAAGCTGGCATGCGCTCGGTCGAAATCCGCCTGCCCGCTGACACAAGCGAAGCGGACCTCGTCGCCCGCGTCGATGCACTCTCACGCGATCCCGACATTGACGGCATTCTCGTGCAGCTGCCGCTGCCTAAGCACATCAACGAAGCCAACGTGCTCGCCGTGATCGATCCGTTGAAGGATGTCGATGGTTTGACCGAAGCGAGCGCAGGCAAGCTCTCGCTTGGCAAGCCTGGCCTGCGGCCGTGCACGCCGGTGGGCTGCGTGATCCTAGCGAAAGGCGAACGGCCTGATTTGAGCGGCGCCAATGTCGTCGTCATTGGCCGCTCGATCCTAGTCGGCAAACCGGCAGCGCTTCTCTTCCTCGAACAGAACGCTACCGTCACCATCGCGCATTCCAAGACACGCGACCTGCGCATGGTGTGCCGCAGCGCCGACATTCTCGTCGCAGCCGTGGGACGTCCAGAAATGGTGCGCGGCGATTGGATCAGACCTGGCGCTATCGTCATTGATGTCGGCACAAACCGCGTGCCAGCGCCCGAGAAAGGCCCCAACAAAGAAGGAAAGCCACAAACCAAGCTGGTTGGCGACGTGCACTTTGCTGAAGCGATCGAAGTCGCGGCGGCAGTGTCGCCCTCGCCCGGCGGCGTTGGCCCGATGACTATCGCATGCCTTCTCCGCAACACCGTGCTAGCCGCCTGCGCGCGCCGCGGCTGGGCCCCGCCAAATCTCTAAAACAAAAAAGGCGCGGACCGAAATCCGCGCCTTTCTCAGTTTCATAGCTTCAGCGGCGTTACTTGCCGCTGTGCGTCAGCTTCGAATTACGGAAGCCATAGAACGCGTAGATCAGCGCGCCGATCACGATGTAGCTGACCAACAGAATCGTCGGCAGATACTCGCGTGTCACGGTACCGGTCGAGCCAAAGATCACCGCCCAGTAATCGACGCCCGTCGCTTGCGACAACAGACCGATCAGGATCGGACCCATCATGAACACGACGCACGCGATGACGCCGAGGATTGGCGTCAGCGGATAGAACGGCACTTTGAAAGGACGTTCGATCTCCGGGTGTTCACGGCGCATATAGATGACGCTGATGCAGACGATCGCAAACGCCATGGCGGTGCCGAGGCTGACGAGGTCGCCCAGCACGCCGAGCGGCAACAAAGCCGCTGCGATCGCGATCAGAATACCCAGCACGATTGTGCCGATGGCTGGCGTTTTGAAGGTCTTGTGGATGTGGCTGAAGAAGCCAGGGATCAGGCCGTCACGCGCCATCTGATAGAACACGCGCGTTTGGGCGTAGATCAACACCAGCATCACTGATGTCAGACCAGCAAATGCGCCGACCTTGATCAACAGCGACAAGATGTTGAGCGTACCCGTTTCGCTGTTCGCCCACGGGATCATCGCCCATTCTGGGTTCATCCGGTCGATAGCGACGGCGATCGGCGCAGGCACGCCGAGTTCGCGGAACGGCACTACGCCGGTCATGACCATAGCGACGGCCATGTAAATGATCGTGCAGATCACCAGCGAACCGATAATGCCAATTGGCAGATCGCGTTGCGGATTTCGCGCTTCACCCGCCGCCGTCGACACCGCTTCGAAGCCGACATAGGCGAAGAACACCACAGACGCAGCGCGTAGAACGCCTTGCGGTCCGAAATGTGCTGCGCCTTCGTTCGGCGGGATGAAAGGGTCCCAGTTTGCTGGGTTCACATACGTCACGCCAATGGCGATGAACGCCAGCAGCACGATGACTTTGATCGCGACGATGAAGTTGTTGACCGTGGCAGATTCAGAAACGCCAACCACCAGCAGCAAGGACACCGCCAAAATACCCAGCGCACCGACGAGATTGAAGTGGCCGGTATTGATCAGCGCCCCGTCCTGATACTGGAACATCGATTCCGCAAATTGCGGCGGGATGATCACCCCGAAATCGGTCAGCAAGCTGGTGACATAACCGGTCCAGCCGGCCGCGACGGTCGACGCCGCCAAACCGTATTCGAGCAGCAGCAGCCAGCCCATCGTCCAAGCGAACACTTCGCCCAACGTCACGTAGGCATAAGAATAAGCCGCGCCAGAAACCGGCACGGTGGATGCCAGCTCCGCATAACAGAGCGCCGCAAACGTACAGGCGATGCCCGCGATCACGAACGAGATCGCCACGGCAGGGCCGGCGTACACAGCCGCCGCCTGACCGGTCATAACGAAAATACCCGCGCCGATAATGGCGCCGACGCCGAGGCTAACCAGGTTGAACGGACCCAAAGTCCGCTTCATCTCGCCGGAGGTAAACTCCCGCTGAACGTCCGCGACTGGTTTTCGCGCAAATAAGCGACCACCCATGCAATTGTCTCCCCCGCGCTGAAGCGCGCAATTGGGCGCGAACTTAACCGCCCCGTCATAAGCCGCAAGGCGTCTGCGTCCGACTGGTGTTGCTGCACTGCAACCTGACGCCAAAACGGGCGCCAAGGGACCGCAAGCACCCGTTTAGCGTTTGAGCTACAACGACAAAATCCGGAGACTGAACATGACCGCAACGAAAATCGGCGCCGAAGCCGCCATCGCCCGCCTAGATGGCTGGCACGCCGCCGAAGGCCGCGACGCCATCATCAAAGAATACCGCTTCAAAGATTTCAACGCCGCTTTCGGCTTCATGAGCCGCGTCGCGCTGCATGCCGAGAAGCAAGACCACCATCCTGAATGGACGAACGTCTACAACCGCATCGAAGTCACACTCTCCACGCATGACAGCGGCGGCGTCACCGACAAGGACGTGGCGCTGGCGCACTTCATGGATGAGGCGGCTGCGAAGATCGTGGGATAGGCTAGTGATCTTCCTCTAGATCATAGCCATCTTGGTCCGGCGCGCGCTGCATCGAGAAGCCGCCCGGCGAGCGGCCATCGGCGTACTGAGCCGAGCCGCTATAATTGTCGCCGTTGAGTGTGCCCTCGTAGCGAAATCCATCACCGTACTTCAGCGTGAGGTGATCGCCGGTGGCGCTCCAAACGCCCTCGCCATCGTGCCCCCGACCCAACCGGCCACTGCTGAACGTGCCATCTGAATTAATCTGCCAAGAATAGCTGACCGGCTGCTCGCTCCAGCTCACCTGGCCGACCCACTCGCCAACGGCAGCGCGCTCCCGCGCCGACGCTAAGGGCGTGAGGCAAAGGAATAGAAGTGACGCGACCAAAAACCGGCGACTGGGCATAGCCATCATTCAAACATCGATACACATGCTTCGTATTCTGGACCGCAGCGACAATTGCTAGCCAGAGAAACTTAGCCACTCCTTCGATGCGTGCACCGCGTACGCGATCGCCGGATCCAGATCTTCGAAATGCCATTCCGGCGGAGCTGCGCCCGAGGGCATCCCCAGTAATAAAAATCCGTCGCGACACAGCGCGGAGGTCACCACGACGACTGGGAATAGCGGTTCGCCTGGAACAGCCTCGGCATTCTTGAAAAGAGATATGTCTTGGAAGACACGCAGCAGCGTACCTCCCCACCGATAGGCTAGACCTCGAAAGTCGAGCACCACGCAGTCCGGGTCAAATGCGTGAAGGCCGTGCATCGTAGACGCAGCAATATAGTGGCCATGTGCGTTTCCCAAGGAGCCGTCTGGATAGGCGCCGTCGAAAGTTACGACAAGAACTTGCACGCGGTCCGTTTGGTCCAACGGCGGCATCAGATATCGGCACGCAATTCCGTCAGGCCTTGGAGGCGATACAGTCACAAGCGAGTACCGAGGCATCGGGGTGCTCGAGGAAAGGAGGGCTAAAACTTTGAACGACGCACTGTAGGAGCACGATCTAGATTTGGCGACCGCTCCCGGCAGGAAGCGGATGGGCTGCAGAGCCACTTTCGTATGCTCCTGCGGCCGCTGCGCGGCCACCTGCAATTCACGACGCGCGATCTCATGCTAAGATCACCTCATGAGAACGTTCATGATCGTCTTCTTGTCGCTCTTGGCCGTCTTCAGCGGCGGCTATTTCGTGCCGACCTTGGTCGCCTATTGCCGTGAGCACCATAATGCCGGCGCGATCTTTTTCGTAAACTTGATTTTCGGCTGGACGATCATCGGCTGGGTGATCGCACTGCTATGGTCATGCAGTCAGGTTCGTTCTTTCGGCTTCCGGTACGCCACTGCCTGAGAGGACTCCTGCATCCATGCGCATCATTTGCGCATCTCAGAGCCATGAAACAGCTCGCCTTCGCCGCCGCCTTCCTGCTCAGCGCCTGCGCCACAGCGCCCGCGCCAGACGCGCCAATGCTCCACTACGTCCGCTCCAATCAGGACGGGACGCTGCCGGAGCACATCTATGTTTATCGGCCGGACGCCACGCATCTTGAGGTCGGCAAGATTGTCACCCGTTGCACCAATGCGGCGTTCGTGACGGCGGAGCTTGATACGGCGCGCGGTCAGCCCAACGCACTCACTGGCGGGCGCATCGCGCGCGACGGCTCGCAGGATGCGTTTGCTTGGCTTACTTATGAAGCCGAGGCGCGGCGGCTACACGCGCGCATTCCGATGGCGAACATCGACGAACAGGTTGCCGTCGACGGTGAACCGTGGCTGCTCTACGATTTCGATCTCTCCGAACTGAACGGGCTCTTTTACGGCCGCGCACCGGCGCGTGAGGACTTCCGCTACGCAGTCGCTTTGATTTGGCCGGAGGACGGCGCGGCCAGCCCGTTCCGCAATCTCGGCTTCATGGAGGCGCGCTACACCGGTGCGGAACAGCACCTTGGCCGCGAGACGCTGCGCTTCGATGTGAGCGGCGGGCTAACCGGTCAGCTCTGGCTCGATGCGCGGCAAGGCTTCGTCGTCGAAGCGCGCTTCGATCAGCCGAACCACACCGAGTACGACAATTTCCGCCTGGTGCTGCAGGATGTGACGGCAAGCGGCGCCGAAGCGTGGACGCGAATTCGGCGCATGCATTGGGAAGGTTGCCCTCCGCCATCCTAGAGATGGTGCGCAATCATTTGCCTTCAAGAATTGCGCGCACATTGATTTTGGCGATGGTCGCGTCCGCCGATGGCACGGAGAGACGCGATGACCGAAGCGCATGCGGGCACATTCTACCATGGGACAAAAGCCGATTTGAAAACCGGCGACATGATCGGCCCCGGCTACGCTTCAAACTACGGCAAGCGCCGCAACGCGCGCTTTGTCTATTTCGCCGCGACTCTCGAAGCCGCGATCTGGGGCGCGGAGCTGGCGCAGGGCGATGGCGCCGAGCGCATCTATATCGTCCAGCCAACAGGCGCGTTCGAAGACGACCCAAACCTCACCGACAAGAAATTTCCCGGCAACCCGACCAAATCCTATCGCACGCGCGATGGCTTGCGGATCATTGGCGAAGTGGCGGGATGGACGGGCCACTCGCCTGAGCAGCTGAAGCACATGCGCGATCGCTTGGCGGAGCTGGACCGGCTTGGGATCGAGGCGATTGAAGATTGAGTGCGTGGCCGCTACGCGTCGTCCAAGCCGAGATAGAGCGCCGTGAACACCAGCGTATCCACCAAGCCGTGCGCGAGAATGAGCGGCCAGAGATTGCGTTTGTAGAGCAGAAAGAGCGCGCCCAACACGAGCCCGATAGCGCCGGCGCTCACCAGTCCGCGCACGCCTTGATAGTAGAAATGTCCGTAGCCGAAGATCGCTCCGGCAAACACAACGGCGAGCACTGCGCTCATCGGAATGGACGCAAAAGCCGCCTGAAAGCGCGTGATCAGGAAGCCGCGAAAGAACATCTCCTCGCCGAAGGCGGCGCTGGTCCAAGTGATCGCGAGCCAGAGCAGATAGATCGGCAGGTTGCCCTCGATCGCGCCCCATCGCTGCTCAACGCCAACCGGCTGCTCGCCATAAGTCCAAAGTCCAAGCTGATCGCCCGCCACGCCGGCAAGGTTGCCGCACGCGAAAATCGAGACGAGCGCCAACAGCGCTTGCGGCAGAACAAGGAGTTTGGATTTGAGTCCGGGAAGCGCTCGCAGGCCCAGCGGCGCCCAGTTTTCACCGCGACGCCAAAGATAGAGGCTGTAAAGCACGAGCGTCGTGAGCAGCGAGATCGGGCCGGCATAGACCCAGATGATTTGATCAAGCGCGAACTTGAAGCCCAAGGCAAAGGTGACGACCATCGCGAGTTCGGCGAGTGCGCGGCGCGGGGATAGAGTCTGCGGGGTCTCGGTCATTATGGGGGGATGCTATGCGACACGCTTTGGATGCACCAACAAGAATTGAGATCCTCGCTACTCTCGCGCTAAGCTGCCCTGATGAAGCTCGGCACGATCATTCTTCGCGTCCTCGTCGCCGCCTGGGCGCTCATCTCAGTCGCCATGGGCGTGTTTGCGTTCTCGGTGGTCTACAACGTCTCCGACCGCCACCTCCCCACAACGACGCAAGAAGCGTTCGAAACAATCCCGGAAGCCATCATGAGCATGATGGGCTTCAACGGCTCGCCGTGGTTCGTTGATGTTGCGTATTGGGTGGCGCTGGTGGCGGCGATGTTCTTTGCGTTTCGGCGCAGGTAAGCGGCGTTGTCAGCGCCCGCGAGCAGCTCTTCGCTCAACATATAGCAGGTCATTGGAGGGCAAGCGGACTGGGATCAACGATCGGAACCGCAAAAGTGTAAGAGCAAAATATACGAGGCAAACAAGCCAGGTTCTGAAGAACATCTGGCCTAGAAGTTCGGTGCCAGGCCATTCGTGAATTCGTTGATTGACGAAGATCGCTCCGACAAGCGTCCAGACGACTGCCACAGCAATTGATGCCAAGATCGCTCGCGGGACTGAGTTCGCTATGCCCGGATGTTTGGTCGGCGCTGGACTTGTCTCAACCAAAACGCGTTTCGTTTGCAGTTCTACCGTTGATCGAACTAGGACCCGTGCGTCCGCGGGTTTTCGTCCAGGTATAAACCACTCGAAAACAGCCCAAGAATCGGCGAGGTAAGCGCCGAAAACGACCATAGGCTTTTCTCGCTCGCTAAGCGCTGAAACCGACAGTTCGATGTCTCTCGCGCTTGCGGATCGAGCTAGAGATTCAAGCTCAGCGATGGTTGCTTTCGTAACCGCTTTGAGCGGCCGCGCACGCGGATAGCTCCGTTCGATCCAATAGTTCAGAAGCAACACCGCCCCTGCCATCGCGTAGCCGCCCCAATAAGCAAGAAGAGGAGCGCCAGTTTGCGAGAACCAAACACTGGCTGATGATAGGTCGCGAAGGTTTGTTAGCAGAATGACGAATGCGGCGAGTCCCGCAATCGATACAGAGAACCACTTCAAAGTAAGTGGTAATCGGAGATACAGGACTGGGTAGAGCAGCAACAGTAGCGCTGTCTTGGCGAACTCGACCAAACGTCCCTCCCCAGTATCCCGCTAAGGTTTTGGCAGATCAGGACGATCGATTGAAGGGGCAGAGTGAAACTCTGCCGAAGCAGCTACAAAATCACCGCCCGCAGCGCATAAGCAATCGCCGCCACTGCACCCAGACTCCCCACCCACAACACCACAAACCACACCAGCCGATTTCCCAGCGGCCGCCGTGCTTCGCCCTCTTCGGGCGGGCCTTCAATGGTAGGCAGCATCGTCGTCCACTTTCGCGCGGAAGATCCAGTACACATAGGCCGTGTAAGCGAGGATGATCGGCAACATCGGGATCGCGCCCCAGAGCATCAGCTCAAGCGCGTTGTCGGCTGCGGCAGCATCGGCAGGCGTCATCGCGAACGGCACGATGTAGGGCCAGAGCGAAACGGCGAGACCGAGATAGCCGATCAGGAAAAGCCCAACCGCCAACAAATACGGCAAGATGTGCGGCGCGCCCTTCCAGCGCCGCCACAGCGCAAAGCAAATCGCAACGGCCGCAATCGGCAGCGGCGCCAGCTTGATGAACGAGCCCCAATCGATACTCGTCATCGTAAAGCCCCAGCGCGCGGTCACGCGCGGATCGACGCCGAGTGTCGCAATGCTCACCGCGCCCATCGCCAACGCCGTCAGCACGGCAAGCCGCGCCACCCATTTGCGCGCGCGCTCGTAGAGTTCGCCTTCAGTCTTGAACACGAGCCAGCAACCGCCCAGCAATGCGTATCCCGCAACCATTGAAGCTGCGACGAGGATCGAGAACGGCGTCAGCCAATCCATCGCACCGCCCGCGAACTGACCGTCCACGATGTTCACGCCCTGAATGAAAGCGCCCAACACGAAACCCTGCGCGATCGCCGCAACGAGCGAGCCACCGGCAAAAGCAGCCGTCCAAAACGTCTTGCCGCGTCCGCGTCCGTGATGACGAAACTCGAACGCCACGCCGCGAAAGATAAGTGCGAGCAGCATCAGAATGATCGGCGCATAGAGCGCAGGCATCAGCGCCGCATACGCCTTCGGAAACGCCGCGAACAAGCCACCGCCGCCGAGCACGAGCCACGTCTCATTGCCATCCCACACCGGCGCGATTGCGGCCTGCATGTGGTCGCGCTCGCGAGAGTCCTTGGCGAACGGAAAGAGAATGCCGACGCCGAGATCGAAACCGTCGAGCGCGACATAGAGAAAAACCGCGACGGCGATCAGCACCGCCCAGATCATCGAAAGTTCGAGGCCAAACATCAGGTCGCCTCCTGCACGCCGGCGCCCATGGGCGTGCCGGGCGGTTCGTTCGTGTCCTGCGGCGGCTCTTCGTGCGAGTCCGGCCCCTTCGCCATCAGACGCAAGATGTAGAGTGCGCCCGCACTAAACACGATCGCATACACGACGATGAAAAACATGAGCGAGGTCGCGACTGACGCCGCACTCACAGGCGAGACCGCGTCCGCCGTGCGCACGACGCCGTACACCACGTAAGGCTGGCGTCCGACTTCAGCCGCGATCCAGCCGGCAAGCACCGCGATAAACCCACTCGGCCCCGCGACGACGAGCGCGCGGTGATACCAGCGCGCTGTATCGATGCGCTTCAGCGCCCATGCGCCCGCGCCCCAAATCCCAAGCGCAACCATCGCCAGTCCCATCGCCACCATGATGCGGAACGCCCAGAACGTGATCCACACTGGCGGGCGGTCTTCCGGCGCGAACGCGTCGAGCCCCTCCACTTCAGCATCGGCGCTGCCAGCAACGACCCACGAGCCTAAGCCCGGAATGCCGATCTCCAGGTGATTGCGCTCGGCTGCTTCATCCGGCCACGCAAACAGAATGGTCGGCTGCTGCGCTTGCGTCGTCCACCAGCCCTCCATCGCAGCAACTTTCGCCGGTTGATATTCGTGCGCAACGACGCCCGACTCGTGGCCCACAACGACTTGCAGCGGCGCCACAATGGCCATCATCAGCACCGCCATCCTAAGCGCCGTGCGGCTCTCGGGCAGCGCCTTGTTTTTCAGCAACGCGAATGCAGAGACAGCGGCGATCACCATCGCGGTCGTCAGATACGCCGCCAACGTCATATGCGCGAAGCGCGATGGCAGCGACGGATTGAAGATCACTTCCATGAACGAGGTGGCGATCATCGTGCCATCCTCGGCCCAGGCCCAACCCTGCGGCGTCTGCATCCAAGAATTGGCGGCGAGAATCCAGAACGCGCTCATCAGCGTGCCGATGGCGACCATGCACGTTGAGAAGAAGTGCAAGCCCGGCCCGACGCGCTTCCAGCCGAACAGCATGATGCCGAGGAAGGACGCTTCGAGGAAAAACGCGGTCAGCACTTCATACGCGAGCAACGGTCCGATGACGCTGCCGACCAGCGCAGAGAACACGCTCCAGTTCGTGCCGAACTGGTAGGACATCACCACGCCCGATACGACGCCCATGCCGAACGAGATCGCGAAGATCTTCACCCAGAAGAGGTAGAGGTTCTTGAACAGCGGCTTCTTGGTGAACAGCCAAAGCCCTTCACACACAGCCAAAAACGACGCCAACCCGATCGTGAAGGCGGGGAAGATGATGTGAAAGCCGATCGTAAAGGCGAATTGCAGCCGCGAGAGCAGCAGCGCGTCCCATTCCATCGCCAAATCTCCTTACGCAATGCGTGTTGCGAGCTCTTGGCAATTCCAATATTATTTTTACGGTAATTCAATTCTCGTCGTTTGTCGCTGCGGCGCGAACGCACACACATTTTCCTTGCGCGCTTCCAACGCGCGTCGTCCCGACGCATGCTGCGGCGATAGGGAGAACGACAATGAGCGGTCGCGTTGCAGGCAAAAAGATCTTCATCACCGGCGCAGCGCAAGGCTTAGGCCTCGCCATGGCGCAAGTCTGTGCGGCGGAAGGCGCCAAAGTCGCGCTCTCGGACATTAACGTCGACGGTGTCGAAGAGCGCACCGCCGCGATCAACGCAAAGCACGGCGACGGCACGGCCTTCGCCTACGCGCTCGATGTCACAAACGAGAACCATTGGATCGCAGCACTCGAAGGCGCAAACGACGCGATGGGCGGCATTTCCGGGTTGGTGAACAATGCAGGCATCTCATCGCGCGAAGGCGGCATTGAGGAGCTGTCGCTCGAAGGCTTCCGCAAGCTAATGAGCGTCAACGTCGACTCCGTGTTTCTCGGCGCCAAGCACGGCATCAAATATCTGGCCAAGAACCAGCCCGGCTCGATCGTCAACATCAGCTCGATTGCAGGCCTGATCGCGAACCACACCTCGCCGGGCTACAACGCCTCCAAGGCGGCAGTCTGGCTGCTCTCCAAGAACATCGCGCTCTATTGCGCCAAGAAGGGCTTGGACGTCCGCTCCAACTCGATCCACCCGACCTTCATCGACACACCAATCCTCGATCCGATCCGCAACATGTTCGGCAAGGACGAAGCCGAAGCGAAGCTCGGCCGCCAAGTGCCGCTCGGGCGCATCGGCAAGCCGGAGGAAATTGCTGCGGCTGCGCTCTATCTCTTGTCGGACGAAAGCCGCTTCGTCACCGGCGCGGAACTAAAGGTCGATGGCGGCATCTCAGCTATGTGATTTGCCGAAGCCATAGCTTGCCCCAACATTAGGTTCATGTTCAGACCGATGCGCTTCTTTGCCGGACTTATCGCCCTCTTCACTCTCGCCGCCTGCGGCGAGCCTGAACCAACCGCGCCCGTGACGCCGCTGCCGACCGACCCAGCCGCACAAGTACGCGTCGTGCTGCCCACATCGCGCATGAGTCCGGACTGGATCACCATCGCCCGCCAGCGCGACTGCACCGGCGTCGAGGACGAAGGCGAACGCTGCCCGTACGGCGAAGTCTTCTACAACCAGCGTACAATCACCCGCAGCGTCGACGGCACGGTCGCCAACATTTGGGTGCAAACCGATCACGGCGCGCCGCAACTCTTCGCCGGCGAAACCGAGACCAGCGTCGTCACCATCCGCTACACGCGCACACGTCTGCTCTACCGCCTGCGCTGCAACGATGAGACTTTCACAATCGTTGAGCGCCAAATCCTCGGCTCCAACGACGCCGTGCTTCAGCGCGAGAATCCGCCTGAGATTTATCGCGCGCCGGTACGCTGGAGCGCCGTCGCGCTGGCGCTGCCGATCGCGTGCCAAGGCGGATCGCTTCAGCCCTGATCAGTTGCTGTTTAGCTGCTTTGGCGGCGCTGATAGATGATGTTGACCAGCAGCACCCGCGCGCCTGATGCGCCGAGCGTGCGATCGACAGACTGCTGAAGTAGCCGGGTGAGCTCAGCCGGGCTGGGCGCAGTGCGGTCGCGGTAATAAGTCGAGGAATAAGTCGCCAACGCCGTGCGCAGGCCATCGCGCACGCGCGGTGCGTTGATAAGCGCGCGGTGACGTAACGCTTCGTCCGGAATATCCAGACCCATATCGATAACGATCGTACCGTGGCTGGCGTTGCGTTGAAGCACGCCCGCCGAAAGCGTCGGCATCGGCAGAAACGATTCAGCGCTGGTGAGCCGATCTTGGCGCGTCGACGGCGTCTGCTCAGGCGTGGAGCTTGCGCTGCTCGACCCACCGCCAGCCGCAGCCGCAGGCCCCGCAAGGACTGCGACGAGTGCTAAAGCAGCAATGGTGGCGCACAGACGCATGGTGCCAGCATGTGGCGCGAGTCGCTAAAGGAAGCGTTAGCGCAACGGCTCGCCGTCCGCCGGCGCATCGCGAAACATGGCGCCGAGGTCGACGGTGGAGCGCTCGCCCAGTGCATCAAAATGCTCGCCAAGCCAGCGATCGGCGGTGGCGCGGCCAGTGTCGAAGAGATCGGTAAAGAAGCCGATATCGGTGTTGAGATCGACGCCCAAGCCGAGCGGCGTCAACGCTTGGCCTTCGCTGACATTGTGCACCAACATCTTGCGATAGCGCCCTTCTGGCAGTCGGCTCTCATCAATCAGCCGCGCAACGAAATCGATCGCGCGCAGTTCACTCAAGAGATTGGCGTTGAAATTGATCTCGTTGACTCGCGCCGTGATGTCGGTCGCCGTGCGCGGCACGCCCGGGCGCTTGAGCGGATGCGTTTGCACGATGGCGATGTCGCGCGAGTCTTTGACTTGGAAGAGCGGAAACAGCGCCGGGTTGCCAGCATAGCCACCGTCCCAATACGGCGCGCCATCGATCTCGACCGCCTGAAAAAGCTGCGGCAAGCACGCCGACGCCATCACGTGCTCGGCCGTCAGCTCCCCGTGCTCGAACACACGCACGCGGCCAGTCTCAACGTTGGTGGCGGCGATGAAGAGTTGAATCTTGTCGCAAGCGCGGACGCGTTCGAAGTCCACGAGTTCGTTCAGAACATCCTTTAGCGGATTGATGTTGAGCGGATTGAAATCGTAGGGCGAAGCAAACTTGGCGGCGACGTCCGCCCAGAGCGCAAAGTAACTCTCCGCCGCCCAGCCAGGCTTGAACGCGTTCAGGAACGCCATCATCGGCGTGCGGCGATACGGGCTGCCTTGCCCCGCCTGCGCGACATTCTCCCAAAAGCTTCTGAGCTTCGCCCGCGCACCGTCGCGCCCACCCTCATGCAGACCGTCGGCCAGAACCACCGCACACATTGCACCCGCAGACGTGCCCGACGCTGCCGCAAACTCGATGCGCTCGTCCTCCAACAAGCGATCCAGCGCGCCCCAAGTATAAGCCCCCAGGGCGCCGCCACCTTGCAGCGCGAGCGAGATGCGTTTTTTCACCATGGCGCGGGATACCATTAGATACTCTCTGCGACGCTCTTCTCGAAGAGATGCGTCACCTCCTCATCACTGACCCGCCAGTCTTCGCCGGAAATGACATGCATCTCGCTCTTGAGAAAACCAAACTCGCGCTTGGCTGGTCCCGCCGCAGTCGACTCATCTTGCGCCATAAAGAACCCCCGATGCGTTATTGCGCCGTCCAGCCGCCATCAATGTTCAGCGCCGCGCCGTTGATCTCGTCCGCCGCGGGCGTGGTAAGGAAGAGCGCCAAGCCCGCGACCTGATCAACCGTCACAAATTGCTTCGTCGGTTGCGCCGCGAGCAAGACGTCATTGATCACTTGCTCACGCGTGAGCCCGCGCGCTTTCATCGTGTCCGGGATTTGGCCTTCGACCAAGCTGGTCAGCACATAGCCCGGCGAGATCGCGTTGCAGCGCACGTTCGATGTCGCGCCCTCCAGCGCAACCGTTTTAGTCAAACCGATAATGCCGTGCTTGGCCGCCACATAAGCCGACTTGAACGGCGAGGCGACATGGCCGTGCGCCGACGCGATATTGATGATGCGGCCGTATTTGCGCTCCTTCATGCCACGCATGGCGGCGCGGATGGTGTGGAACGCCGATGACAGATTGAGCGCGATGATGGCGTTATATTTATCGACCGGAAAATCCTCGATCGGCGACACAAACTGAATGCCGGCATTGTTCACCAGCACATCCAAGCGCCCGAACGCGCCGGCCGCGCTGTCGACCAGACCAGCGCAGGCCTCCGCCTGCATCAAGTTTGCGCCGTCGTAACGAACGCTGACGCCGGTCTCGGCTTCGAGGCCCGCGCGGGTCTTCTCGATCTCCGCCGCATCGCCAAGGCCGTTAAGCGTCACGTTCATGCCCGCTTTGGCGAAGGCCGTGGCTATCCCCAGCCCAATGCCGCTGGTCGAGCCTGTCACCAAAGCTGCTTTACGATCGCTCATCTGCTTCCCTTCTTGCCGCTCGTCTTGCGCCAGTCCGCCGGAACCGCTAGCGCACACCCTCATATAGCCGCCACGCGGCAGATGAGGGATGCCCCGACATGGATTTCACCGCGCCGCTTAGCGCTTTCGTCGCCGGATTTCCTGACTTCATCTTGCAATTGGCGGTAGCACTCGGTCTCTTCGTCGCATCTTTGATCATCTACGTCCTGATGACGCCGCACAAAGAGCTGGCGCTTATCCGCGCAGGCAACCCATCCGCCGCTCTGGCTTTCGCTGGCGTCGTCGTGGGCCTCGCCATTCCGCTGGGCTCGTGCCTCGCTTACGCGTTTGGGCTTTGGGACTTGGTGATCTGGGGCGTTGTCACGCTGCTGTTGCAACTCCTCGCATTCCGCTTCGCCGACATGTTCTTGCGTGGCTTGCCGCGCCGCATCGCAGAGGGCGATGTTGCAGCAGCCGTGTTCCTCATGAGCGTGAAGATCGGTATTGCACTCATCATTTCAGGCGCCATCGCTGATCCCAGCATGTCCGTCTATCGGATGGGCTAAGCATGATCCGGCTTATCCCGGACTGGTTGCTTTACATCATCGTCATCGCGGCGGTGGTGTTCGTGCTGTTCCGCATCGACGAGCGCGCCGATGCGCCGGAAGCGTTGCCGGGCGCCGAGACCGAAGCCGGCGCTTTCCTGCCGCCACCGTCGATCTACGATCCAGAAGTGCTGGTCGAAGTCGGACCTGTTTCATCAGGACTCGGCAGCGCGTTCGCGATTTCCGAAGAAGGCTGGTGGATCACCGCGCGCCACGTCGTCGATGCGTGCGAGCGCGTTGGCCTGATCGTGAGCCACGGCGCAGCAACCCCCGTCACAGAAGTAAAAGTCGCGCTCTTTGCTGACCTCGCTCTGCTACGCACCGATCGCGCACCGGCGGCGCTTGCCATCGACACCACAGAGCGCCGCTTCCAGATCGGTCAACGCGCCTTCCATGTCGGCTTTCCACAAGGCCGCCCGGGCGAAGCCTATTCGCGCCTCATCGGCCGCGAAACACTGGTGGCGACCGGCCGCTACGAGTTTGAAGAACCAGTGCTCGCTTGGGCCGAACTTGGCCGCACTGGCGGTTTACGCGGCTCGCTTGCCGGGATTAGCGGCGGCCCTGCGCTCGCGGCCAACGGCCAAGTCATCGGCGTGACCGTCGCTGAATCAGCGCGGCGCGGGCGCATCTATACAGCAGCGCCCTCATCGATCCTGCGTTTGCTGCGCGTGGAGGGCGTCACCGCAACCGGCTCGCCGTCGCCACGCCTCACGGCTGAGAATTACGGCCAGGAATCAGATAATCTCCGCCGCGAACTTGCGGTGGCGCAGGTTGTCTGTGTAGCAGGAGAGCAATGAGCTTCGCCGATCGCCTGATTGAAGCCGTGCGCGCTAAAAACACGCCGCTCTGCGTAGGCCTCGACCCATTCCCCGAGAGAATCCCCGCGCTCTTCGGCAATGCGCGCGAAGACACCTCCGCCGTCCTTAAGTTCTGCGCCTCCATCATCGAGATTGCGCGCAATCATTGCGCGGTGGTGAAGCCGCAGCTCGGCCTCTTCGAACAATTCGGCGAGATGGGTTACGCCACCGCGCGGCTCGTCACCGAACAAGCGCGCGCGCAAGGTCTGATCGTCATCCTCGACGCCAAGCGCGGCGACATCGGCACCACCGCTGAAGGCTACGCCCGCGCCACGCTCGGCCCCGCGCCGGGCTTCGACGCCGATTGCGTCACCATCAATCCCTATATGGGACTCGACACGCTCGAACCATTCATCGCGACCGCGCAAGCCAATGCCAAAGGCGTGGCCGTTTTGGTGCGCACCTCCAATCCGGGCGCCGGCGACGTGCAAGATTTACAAGTCGGCGGCGCACCGGTTTGGCGGCGCGTAGCTGAGATGCTGTCGCCGCTGCAAGCGCGGCTGCAAGGCGCCTCTGGCTGGTCCGGCCTGATGGCCGTCGCGGGCGCCACCTACCCGGAGGAAGCCCGCACGCTGCGCGAGACCATGCCGCACGCGCTTTTCCTGGTTCCCGGCTACGGCGCGCAGGGCGCATCGGCAGCCGACGCCGTTGCTGGCTTTGTGAAAAATGCGAGAGGATTGGAGGGCGGAATCGTCTCCTCCTCCCGCGCCGTCAGCTATCCCCCAGCGGCCCAGAGCGCCACAAATCTTAGCGACTGGCGCGCCGCCATCAACGAGGCCATGGCCGCAGCAGCAGCGGAACTCCGGACTGCTTGCGCGCCCTGAGGCGACAAGCCCGTTCAAATTGGCTAACCCTCCGACTCGAACGAAACGGGAAGCCGACGAACGCGGCTGAGGGAGATTGATCCATGCGCAAGAATCTGACGCACGCTCTGGCCGCCGCTTTGATGCTGTTCATCGCAGCGCCTGCGTTCGCTGACGGACCAGGCGAAGCAGGCCCTGACGTGGCTGCACCGCCTGTGCGCGCCGCACCAGTGCAACCACAGCCCGCGCAACCCGCGCCGCAGCCCACCGCCGAACCTGCCGCCGCTGAAGGCCGCACCGGCGTGATCCCGCTCGGCGACAATCTTTCGATCAACGTACCGCAAGGCTATCGCTTCTACGGCGAGCCGGAAGCGCGCGCTTATTTGAACCGCAACAACGCCGCCGTCCCCGCAGGTTCGATCTACGGCATGGTCGCCCGCGCTGGCGACGACATCCGCGCCGCGGATACTTGGGCCACCGTCATCTCGTATGACGCCATCGGCTATGTGCAGCCGGAAACCGCATCGGGCTTGAGCGACACGAACTTCGAGGCCGACGTGCGCGCTGCGCGTCAAACCCAGAACCGCACCTTCGAAGGCTTCGCCACGCCGCCAGCCTTCACCGCCGAAGATCCGTCACTGGTCTGGGCCGAGCGCATTCTCTCGCCCGGCTCGCAAGGCAAAGACTATCGCTACGAACTGAAAGAGCTTGGCCGCAGCGGCGTCTCCACGCTCACCTCAATCGGCACCGCCGACCAAGCGCCGGAGATCGCAACCGCCGCCGTTGAAATCGCCGACATGCTGAGCTTCACCGAAGGCCAGCGCCACGCCGACTTCCAACCGGCCAACGACACCGTCAGCGCTTATTCAATTCCCGGCCTCGTCACCGGCATCGCCGCGCAAGACCCGCAAGCCATCGCCGATCCCGCTTCCGCTGGCGGCACAAGCCAAACCGCCTTCGGCGGCCTCGCCGGCTGGTTCCCCTGGATCGCCTTCGGCGTCATCCTGCTGGCGATCGCCGGCTTCCTCATGATGCGCAAGCGTCGCGATGAGGAAGAAGCTTAAGGGCGCGGAAGCGGGGACTATCGCGTTTGCGTGGTGGTCTGCTGTTGGCACAGAGCGGACGTTTGCCCTATTGATCTCCACGGCGGTGTCCGTGCGTTCAGTTAGCACCTTGCGTGAGCTTCTAACATGCATTCGTGGCGCGTTTCCCGCTGCGGAGTTCACAGAAATCGCCGTGCCTGAGGCCCGCTCATCACTTCTCGTAACCAGGGTCGATCAGTCGGAAGTTGGCTTTTGGTGTGTCGGTGCGCACGAGCCTGGAAAAAGGCGAATCTTCGTCGTGGAGACGGGTTGTCGTCTGCCAGATGTAGAGGACTGTTTCGAGCAATTCGAACTCATCGGATCGCAGAGGTTTTTCCCGCGTGGCCTCAAACGATTTCCGCAACTGACTTTTAGAATTGATGAGAGCAAGGGCTTGAATCGCGGCCTAGAGCATGGCGATGAGCCCGACGCTCTCCTCGATAAGCTCGCCGCCGAATTTAGAATCTGCTCCGCGACAACGCGCGCGGAAATCGAGCGAGACATTGAATCGCTAAGCGCTCCGGAATGGGCGTACCCGTCGGTTTCAGCCACGGCCCTGCGAGCTCTTGCGCTGTCTTGGCTCCGTCAGCCGCAGAACTTCTCACAAAGATCACAGGCCATTCTTGAGCAGGTTCGCCAACGCGACCCTCATTATCTCTGGAAGCCAACGAAGTTCGCTGAATGGCTCGCGGCCCAACTCTTGTGAACGTCTCCCGCCGGCGAACATGAGCCGTGTGTTTGGCGTGAAACCCAGCAGCGTGTCTAAGCGCCTACAGTAGTTGACACATCGTGGATTGCTGCTCCAGCGATTACGCTTAGGCGATCAACGATGTTCCACATTTTGGACAGCGCAACGCAGGCACCAGCCAATAGAAGCCCGACTTCCCCTTAAAGAGAGGTCGATCGCACTTCCAACACCTTGCCACATTTGGTGCGACACCAACAACAGCGCCCATGCCAAACACAACCATAAGCACAAACGCCAATTCGTTCTGCATCGGGAGTGATTCTGATGCGAAATAGAAAACTGCAATCGTCGCGAGCGGAATTGCCAACGACAACAACGCGCGAACTCCATTTGATACGCGCATGCTCAGCCTTTTCTCATTGTAATTGTCCAGCTCTGCGCGTCCGATAACCTGTGATATGTCCGGAAACAAAGGCGGACTTAAGCAAAGTCAGCAGGATATTCGTCAACCGAGATCATGAGCGTCGGAACCGGCCAGCCGATATCCATGTATTGGTGGCCGGGCCGGTTGCGCGAACGAGGCCTTCGATCAATCCTTCAAGCAGATTCACCTCGGCATCGGTCAGGCAAATCTCCGCTGCCGATGAAGTGAGGTTCACGCCCGTGGACCTAGCTTCTTCAAGAGTATTTGACAGTCGCCGAACGCGACGGCGACGCTCCTGGTTGCTTGGAGCCCAGCGGCCTCCCTTGGCAAGCTACTCCCCTGTGCGGCTATATCTTATGGGCAACCAACCGCATTCCAAATAAATAGCAGCCATGAAGCTCCCGCACGCCTTCGTCCAATTGCCGATTTCATTCGACGCCACGCGCTTGGCCACAGAGGTCGCCGCGATCGAGGAAGCGTCGTGGATGGACCATCCGCAAAAATTTCCTGGCAACTCCATGTTGCCGCTGATCGCCGTTGACGGCGATCCGGCCAACGAGAGTTTTGCAGGGAAAATGCGACAGACGCCCCACCTTGAGCGTTGCCCTTATCTGCAGCAAACGATGGCTGCACTAGGCGTCACGCTTGGGCGCAGTCGGCTGATGCGGTTAGCTGGCGGCGCCGAGGTCTCGCCCCACGCCGACCAAGGCTATTACTGGATCGACCGCGTGCGCATCCACGTGCCGATCGTGACGCAGCCCACTGTGATGTTTCATTGCGGCGGCGCAGTCGTGAACATGCGCGCCGGAGAATGCTGGATCTTCGATACGTGGCGAGAACACCGCGTCGTCAATGAAAACGACGATCAGCGTATCCATCTCGTCGTTGATACAGTTGGCGGTAGCGCTTTTTGGAAGCACATCAACAAGGGCCGCCCTCATCCCGCCGAACGGGAGCGTTCCGACTGGGCGGCGACCTTGATCGAGTACGAGCCGGGCGCGCAACCCGAACTTCCGTTGGAGACCGCCAACGTGCCCCCAGTGATGACGCCCTGGGAGATTGAGTCGCATCTCGGTTTCTTGCTGCGCGAAACGCCGCAAACACCGCACATGCCGGCCATCGTGGGGCAAGTCGGCCAGTTCACGCGTGAGTGGCGCGCGCTGTGGGCGCAGCACGGAACTGATCAAGCCGGACATGCCGCCTACCGCCAATGCCTGAACGATTTCCTCGCCCACCTTAAACCGACCGCCAGCGCGGTGTTCCTAAAGAATGGCGTAAATCTATTCGGCGCGGTGCAAGCCATGATCGGCATGGTCGCGGTCATCCCGGACGAACGTAGCGACGTCATCGCTATGGCCGATCGCGCCTAATGAGCAGCCTCTCCGATCCGGTTTTCGACCGGCCGATTTTCATTATTTCTCCGCCGCGCTCAGGCTCCACACTGCTGTTCGAGACGCTGCAGCGTGCGCCGCGTCTCTTCAGTGTTGGCGGCGAAAGCCACGCCGTCATCGAGGGCATGCACGAACTCAGTGTCCAGGCGCAGGGCTTTCACTCCAACCAGCTCACCGAAGCCGACGCGACGCCGCAGGTGATCGCGAGCCTTCGCCAGCGCTTTCTCTATGCGCTGCACGACCGCTCCGGCGCACCTCCGCAAACGCTGCCAGTGCGCATGCTGGAAAAGACGCCGAAAAACGCTTTGCGCATCCGCTTCATGACGCGCGTTTTTCCCGAGGCGCGTTTCATCTATCTCTATCGTGAACCTAGGGAAGTTCTGAACAGCATGATCGAAGCGTGGCTATCAGGCCGCTTTCGCACCTATCCAAGACTGCCTGGTTGGGGCGACCCCGGCTGGTCGCTGCTGCTGACGCCCGATTGGCGCGCCATCAATGGCAAGCCACTGCCAGAGATTGTCGCAGCGCAATGGGCTGCGGCCACCACAGGACTCCTGGACGACCTGACCGCACTCCCACCAGAACGGGTAACCGTTGTCCACTACGATGCGTTCACCCAGGATTGGGGTACGGAAATCTTGCGCCTGTGCGCTTGGCTTGGCCTCGATTGGGACCAGCCGACTGACACCGACCTGCCCAATTCACGCTTCACGGTATCCGCCCCAAACTCAGAGAAATGGCGCGCTCGTGCAGCCGAGATTGAGCCCATGCTGGAGCGGCTTGCCCCCACTATCTCACGCGCCAAGGCCTTCGCGGGCCGTTAAGCGTCCGCCGCACCGGCGCAACTCTTACAAGAGAGCGCGTACGCGCGCGCTCCGCCTGGCTCACACCGCCACCTGCGCGCCGAGCTCCACCACGCGCGACGTTGGAATGTGGAAGAAGTCGCTCGCGCTCGAAGAATTGCGGGCAAGGAAGATGAAGAGCAAATCTTGCCAGCGCGGCATGCCGCCCTTCTCAGTAGGCACGAGCGCACGGCGGCTTAGGAAGAACGACGTCGTCATGATTTCAAACGCGAGGCCCTGCTCGCGGGCAAGCGTGAGGCCACGGATGACGTTTGGTGTTTCCATGAAGCCAAAGCTCAGCGTCACGATCTGAATATCGTCGCGGACGGTTTCGATCTTCACGCGATCGGCGTCAGCCACGCGCGGCGTCGGCGCGGTGCGGACCGAGAGAAGAATAATGCGTTCATGCAGCACTTGATTGTGCTTCAGATTATGCAAGAGCGCAGTTGGAGCGGCTTGTGGATCGGCGGTTAGAAAGATCGCCGTGCCGCGCACGCGCCGCGGCGGCGAAATCTCAAGCGTAGCCAGCGTCTGCTGCAGGCTGACATCGCGGCGCGTCTGTTCGTGCAGCAAGGTCGAGCCGCGCACCCACGTCCACATGAGGATCATGAAGCCGAGTGCTACAAAGATCGGAACGATGCCGCCGTGGAGGACCTTCAACAAGTTTGAAGCCGCGAAGATGACCTCGATGAGGATGAACGGCGCCATGATGGCGATCGCAAGCCAGAGCGGACGTTTGCCGACCTTCCAAATGGCGAAGATGGCAAGCAGCGACGAGGTCAGCATCGCGCCGATGACTGACACGCCATAAGCGCTGCCCAAAGCGCTCGACGAACCGAACGAGAACGTCATGAACAGAACGCCGACCATCAGCAGGTAATTCACCTGCGGCATGTAGATTTGACCGTGATAGCGCTCTGATGTTTGCAGGATGCGCATGCGCGGCAGAAGGCCAAGCTGGATGGCTTGTTGCGTGAGCGAGTAGGCGCCGGAGATTACCGCTTGGCTCGCAATGATCGTCGCCGCTGTCGCAAGCAGCACGAGCGCAGGACGCCAAGCATCTGAAGCCATGAAGAAGAACGGATTGCTGATGGTGCTTGGATTAGAGATCACAAGCGCGCCCTGGCCGAGATAATTGAGCGAGAGCGCAGGAAACACCAGCCACATCCAAGCAACGGAAATCGGCTTGCGGCCGAAATGGCCCATGTCGGCGTAAAGCGCTTCTGCGCCGGTGACGGTAAGGAAGACCGAGCCGAGCACAACGAAGCCGAGGCCCGGATGGTTGATCAGGAAAGAGATCGCATTCAGCGGATTGAACGCACTGAGCATGCTCAGCTCTTGGCTGAGATGCATGAGGCCCAAGCCGCCGAGCGTAGTGAACCACAAAATGCAGACTGGGCCGAAGAAGGCGCCGACGATGCCCGAGCCGTGTCGTTGCACCAAGAAGAGCGCAACCAGAATGCCGAGCGTGACCGGCATGATGAAGGGTTCGATGCGGCCCGTAAGCCCGGGCAACACGGCAAGTCCTTCCACCGCGGAGAGCACCGAGATGGCCGGCGTCAACATAGCGTCGCCATAAAAGAGACCGGCGCCTGCAAGGCCGATCAGCAAGATAAAGGGCGTGCGCTTGCCCAGAGCACGCTGAACCAGCGCCATCAGGGAAAGCGTGCCGCCCTCACCGCGATTGTCGAGACGCAGAAGGATGATCGCGTACTTGATCGTGACGATGGAGATCAGCGTCCATAGCATCAGCGAAATAACACCGATGATCTCGGCGTTGCCGACGGCGCCACCTTGCTCGCGCGCGACGTGACTGATGGACTCGCGGAAGGCGTAAAGCGGCGAGGTGCCAATGTCGCCATAGACGACGCCGATGGCGGCGAGAGTAAGCCCCCAAAAGCCGCGTGACTTTTCATCTGTGGCAGAGGGCGCGGAGCTAGTAGCGGTGGTGGTCGTAGACATGCGCCGGATGTGGGCGCGGTAGGCATAAAGATTCCATATGGTTGCGCGCCGTCACTGGTGGGGCCACGTTCGGCGGGTGAGCAAAACTTCTGACTCGTGGCGCGCGTTGGCCCGACCTGCCCTCATCACGGCGGCGATGGTGGGTGTTGCGGCATTGCTCGCGCGCTTGGGTGAGCAATGGCTCGACCCGCAGAGCCTTTCGCTTTTCTTTGTTGTGCCAATCGTGATCGCGGCGATGCGCTATGGGCTGGGGCCATCGTTGGGCGCCTCGGTACTGAGTGTTGCAGCGATCAATTTCTTGTTCGTTGAGCCGCGGTTTACGTGGTCGGTGGCGCGGCCGCAGGACTTGGCGGCGTTGCTGCTATTCGCCGCCGTGGGCGTTTTGGTAAGCTTGGTGGCGCAACGCGCGCGCATGGCAGACGCAGCGCGGCTTGAGGCGTCGCGCGAGCGGTTCAAAGCCGAATTGCTCGCCAGCGTATCGCACGACCTTCGGACGCCGCTGGCGACAATCGTGTTGACACTGCAGAGCTTGCAGACGTTCGCGAACGATCACGGCGCCGAGGCGCGCGCTGAGTTGCTTAAACTTGCGGAAAGCGAAGCGCGTCGGTTGTCGGACTTGGTGGAGACGTTGCTCTCCGCGTCGCGGATGGAGGCGGGACAAACGCCGGTGCTCATTGAACCGGTGAGTGTGAGCGAGATTGTTGCAGCGGCTCTGGTGGATTTGAGAGGTGATGTGTCTGTGAACGTAGCGGATGATCTACCGCATGTGGCCGCCGATCCCGTCTTGGCGACACGCGCACTGGCGAATGTGCTCTCGAATGCAGCCAAGTATGCAGGCGGATCGCCGGTGAGCGTTTCAGCGCGGCTGGATAATCACAACGTTCTCGTCGAGGTCGCCGACCGCGGCCCGGGACTTGGCGCCGAACCAGAGCGGCTGTTTGAAAAATTCGTACGCGGTGTCGACGCTGATGGACGCGCGCCCGGATTAGGCTTGGGTCTTGCGCTGGCGCGGTCGTTTATGGAGTCGCAGGGCGGCGCACTAAGCGCGGCGAACCGCGAGGGCGGCGGCGCGGTGTTCACGCTGACCTTTGGAAGCTGGGCCAAGGCAGCGCGTCATGGCGACTGAGACGACAATCCTTATAGTCGAAGACGATGCGTCATTGCGGCGTTCGTTAGAGGTGACGCTGAAAGCGGCGGGGTATGTCGTCGTCGGTGTAGGCACGCTGGCTGACGCGCGGCGCATGCGGGCGCACTACAAGCCGCAGGCCATTCTGCTCGATCTCGGTTTGCCGGATGGCGATGGACTGGATCTCATCAGCGCCGTGCGTGCCGATGATCTGACGCCAATTGTCGTGCTCACAGCGCGCGACGCTGAGCCCCTGAAGGTCCGCGCCTTGGATGCGGGCGCAGATGATTATGTAACCAAGCCGTTTGGCTTAGACGAATTGCTGGCCCGCCTGCGCGCAGCGTTGCGACATGCGGTGCAAGCGGCGGGAAGCGCACCAGTGGTGCGGACGGGACCGCTAGAGATTGATCTCGGCGCACGCGTCGTGAGGCGCGACGGAAATGAGATTGAGTTGTCGCCAAAGGAGTTTGAGATTTTGGCGATTCTGGCGTCACGTCTCGGCAAGGTCGTGCGGCACCAAGACTTGCTCAAAGCGGTGTGGGGCTCGGAGCGCGCGGATATTCAGTATTTGCGCGTGTATGTCAGCCAGCTACGCGCCAAGCTGGAAAACGACCCGCAGAGGTCGGCCCTTATCGTATCCGATCACGGCGTCGGCTATCGGCTCATGGCTGTTTCAAGCACCCAATAAGCCTAGAACCGCTCTACGCCACACACACAACCCCATCGCGCACCACGACCGCGACGCGCTCCAAGCCATCACCATTGCACGGCCCGCCAGCACACACGCCGTCGCTCAAACCAAAGCTTGCCCCATGCGCCGCGCACACGAGATAGCGCCCCTCTTGCACCACGACGCGACCATCGGCGCGTTGCAGCGGATAGCCGGCGTGCGGGCATTTGTTGCGGAAAGCAGCGATCGCATCGCCGCGCCGCGTGACGATCAGCGACACGTACTCATCGGTGTGAACGACAATCGCGCACGGGTCGGCGAGCTCATCGACGCGGGCCAGAATCTGGCCGGAATAATAGCCGTTCACGCGCGCTCCGATTTGAACGGCCGCGACAACAAAGCGACGATCGCTTCATCGATATTCATGCGCTCGGCGACGATCGCATCGACCGCCGCACAGATCGGCATTTCAACACCGTACTTTGCAGCAAGCGCAACCACAGCCGGCGCGCTCTCGGCGCCTTCGGCAACCGAACGCCGTTCGCCAAGCACGTCTTTCAGCGATCGTCCCTCGCCAAGTGCTGCACCGAGCGACGTGTTGCGTGATGTCATCGAACAGCACGTCAGCACCAGATCGCCGAGGCCGCACAAGCCTGACAATGTCTCCGCCTTTGCGCCCATCGCAAGACCGAGCCGCGTCAACTCGGCAAAGCCGCGTGTGATCAACGCCGCGCGCGCGCCGTCGCCAAGCTTGCGGCCTTCGGCGACACCGCAAGCAATCGCGATTACGTTCTTCACCGCACCGCCAATCTCGGCGCCGACGAGATCGTCAGCGACATATGGGCGGAAGGTCGGCAGGCCGATGGTCGCGACGATGCGTTGCGCGAAAGCTTCGTCCGGGCTGGCGATCGTGGTGGCGGTCGGCAGCCCGCGCGCAACGTCCTTGGCGAAGCCAGGGCCAGAAAGGACCGCAGGCGTCGCGTCAGGGATTTCCTCAGCCAGCACGTCCGTCATCAGCGCCAGAGACCCGCGCTCGATGCCCTTGGCGCACAGCACCAGAGGCGCGCCCGGCTGGAGGTGCGGTTTGAGGCTCCGCAGCACCGAGCGCATGTGCTGGGCGGGCGGCACGGCCAGGATCAGGTCGGCCTTGGCCGCGTCAGCCAGCGAGCTGGTCGCGGACACATTGGGGCTGAGCGCGATCCCCGGCAGGAAGAGCGGATTCTCGTGGCTGGCGTTGACGCCGTCGACCACCTCCGCCTCCCGCGCCCAAAGCACGACATCCGCCCCGGCCGCCGCCGCGACATTGGCCAGCGCCGTCCCCCAGGCGCCCCCACCCAGCACGGCGACGCTACGGAACCCCGCTTCAGCGTTCGCCTCTGAATGTTTCATTGATCGTTCAGCCAAAACCCGGTATCCTGTAGGGATGGATGAAAAGCACGCGACCCGGGATCGTATTCTCGAGGCGGCCATAACCCGCATCAAGCATTACGGCTACGGCAAAACCACCATGGCCGAGATCGCTGCCGATTGCGACATGTCGCCCGGCAACATCTATCGCTTCTTCGAAGCCAAGATCGATATCGCCGACGCCATGGCGCGCAAGCATTACGCCGCCGCCCACGCGGAATTGGCCGCGGTTGCGCGCAAAAAGGAGTGGCCGGCCGACAAGCGTCTGCGCGAAATCTTCTTCAAACGCATGCGCGATTCTTACTGCATGCTGGAGGAAAACGCGAAAATCCTCGAGGTCGCCGAGGTGCTGACGCGCGAGCGGCCCACCTTTGCGAACGAGCAATTCGCGCTTGAGCGCGTGTTTTTGACGGCGGTTTTGGAGGACGGCGAAGAAGCCGGTGTGTTTGCACCAGGCGATCACGCCTTCACCGCCGAGATGATGCAGGCCGCGACGATGAAGTTCAGCATCCCGCAATTGTGGTCGCGGCTGACGCTGCCGAAGCTCGAGCGTGAGCTGGAGGGCGTGCTGAACCTAATTATGAACGGGCTTTATACGCGTCCGGCCGAGCCTGCCGCCGCGCGCCAGCGCCATGCTGAAACCGCCGCTACATAAAAGTGGCCCGCCAGTGAACGAAAATGATTTTATTCATTGATCAATCCATAGCGCGGTGGTACTTCTAGGTCATCGAAACCTGGAGCCGCCCAATGACAAATGCCCGCCCCTCAATCCTGATCATGGCCACCTTCGTCCTCGCCGCCGCAGCACTGTTCGCCGCCGCCGCCGCGCCGTTGGTCCAAACCGCCGCTTTGGTCATCGCTTAAGCTCTGCCCCAAGCCCCGCCTCCCAGCGCGGATTGGCCCTTGTGCAGGCGCGAAGGCGAAAGCCTCGCGCCTGTTCTTTGCCTGCATTAACGGGGCGACATTAATCATGGCATGGCGTTTCTGCATATCTGCACCCGTGATTTACCGGCTACACACCGTGTTCTGAAAAGCGCATCTACCGGCCACACGATGTTCGCAGTCGCAGCATCGTCAGACCTAAAAGAGAGAGTTTTCAATGTCTGCGCATGACCTGCCCCGCACCGCTCGCGCCCTGTCGCTCGTGGTCGCCATCGCACTGGTCGCTACCGCGCTGGCGCCGGTGATCTTCACAGCCGCGCGCATCGTGGCCTGACCTCTGCCGCCGTCGGACCCTTGTACCCGCCTGGGGCTGACGGAACTGGCCTGCTGAACGAAACCTAGTTTCGTTCCCAAAAGCCCACCCTGCCCGGTGGGCTTTTGCGCTATTAGAGCGTCATGACCACGACTCTGCTTCGCATCGGCGCCCGCGGCTCCAAGCTCTCGCTCGCCCAAACCGGCCAAACCCGGGACGCCCTAGCCGCTCGCCTAGGCGTCCCACCCCACGCCATCGAAATCATCCCCATCGTCACCTCCGGCGACCGCCTCCAAGAGGGCCGCCTCATCGAAGCCGGCGGCAAGGGCCTTTTCACGAAGGAACTGGATGAGGCGCTGCGTGACGGGCGTGTCGATCTCGCGATCCACTCGCTCAAAGATTTGCCGACGCAACTGCCCGACGACATCATCTTGGCCTGCGTGCCCGAGCGCGAAGATCCGCGCGACGCGTTTGTGAGTTTGACTACAAAGACGCTCGCGGATTTGCCGACTGGCGCGACAGTCGGCACTGCAAGCTTACGCCGCCAGGCGCAAACACTGTTCGCGCGCAATGATTTGAGCGTCGCGACGCTGCGCGGCAATGTCGATACACGCTTGCGCAAACTCGAAGCTGGCGATGCGCACGCAACCTATCTCGCGATCGCAGGCCTAAAGCGCCTCGGCTTACACGATCGCGCCTCAAGCTTGGTCGACCCAGACGCAATGCCGCCAGCCGCATGCCAAGGCGCACTCGCGATCACAACGCGCGCCGACGATCAAACAACGCTCGATGAACTTCGCGGCTTCGAAGATGACAATGCTCGCATCGAGATCGAAGCTGAGCGCGCTTTCTTGACAGCGCTCGACGGCTCGTGCCGCACACCGATCGGTGCACTCGCACGCGTCAGCAACGGCTCGATGAGCTTCATCGGCGAAGCGCTAACGCCTGATGGCGCCCAACGCTGGCGGCGCGCGAAAACCGTAGCGCTCGGCCAAAACCCGCAGGAAACAGCGCGAAATCTGGGCTTTGAGCTCGGCGGCGAGATCCGCGAAGAAGCGGGCGACGCGATCGTGATGGACACGGCGTGACGCTCCGCGTCGCCATCACGCGCACCGCGCCGGAAGCCGACGCAACAGCCGAGCGCGTGCGCGCACGCGGCGCAGAGCCGGTTATCACAATGCTCATTCAAAACGCGCCCTGCGCCTTCAATACGAATTTGAGCGGCGCGCAAGCCTTGGTGTTCACGAGCACAAATGGCGTCGCCGCCTTTGCAGGCGCCACCAGCGCACGCAACATCAACGTGCTCACGGTCGGCGACGCTACAGCGCACGCAGCACGTGTCGCAGGTTTCAAAGCCGTGCGGTCCGCCAACGGCGATGTTGAAACCCTGAGTGCGCTGATCCGGCAAACACTCGACCCAGATGGCGGCACAATCTTGCACGTCGCCGGAACCCATGTTGCCGGCGACCTCGCAGGCGATCTCTCCCGCGCGCGCTTCACCTATGAGCGCCGCGTCGCTTTCGACTCAATAGCGGTCAGCGCGCTCCCCGAAGCGCTCTTGCAGCCGATCGACATCGTGCTCTTCCACAGCGCCCGGGCCGCCGAGATTTATGCGGCTTTGGGCGCGCCGCATGCAGCCGAGCGCATTGCCGGATGCCTCAGCCCCAACATCGCCGACGCGGCGCGACGATCTACTTGGAAGCAAATCATCGTGGCGCCCGCGCCACGCGAAGAGGCTCTTCTGACTGCATTGTTTGGGGAGCAAAACTCCCCTGCTGGCGCAAGCGCTTGAGCCGCCCGCGCCGGGGCCGTAAGTTCGCGCTTCGGCCCCGACTCGTTGCCCGTTCGAAATAGCGGAAAAGTCTGGGAAAAGTTCTGGGAAAAGTCGCGGAAGTTGGCTTGGGGAGCGCTATGAGCAGAGACGACGATGATGGCGAGCGCGTACGCGGCGAGCCGATCGACGTTGAATACGAGCCCTATCGCGAAGAGCGTCGCGCAGGCATCGGCTTCGGCACAGCAACAGTTTTGGCGATCGTAGCGGCGGGCGTTGGCGCAGCCGGCGGCGCCGTCGCGCCGCGTCTGCCTGGAGTGCAAGCCGCACTCGAAAGCTCGTTTCCGGCGCAAGGCGCCGACGGCTTGCCGGTGGCGACCACGACGGAAGGCGTCGCCTCGCTCGATCAGCGTCTCGACGCTATCGAAGCGCTGATGAATACGCCGCTCTCCGTTGCAGCGAGCGACAGTGCCGGCGACGTGGGCACCACGGCGCGCATCTTCGCGATGCAAGCGGGGCTTCGCGATGTCGAGACGCGTTTGAGCCAAATGCCGTCGTCGCAAGAAGTGACAGCGCTCGTTGGCGAAGTGCGCCGCCTGCAAGAAGAATTGCCGGCTGTCGCCGCAGAAGCGCGAGCAGCTGCAACAGCGGCGCGCGCATCGTACGCGGTCGTCGCTGCATCAGAGGCTGCACGCTCGTCTGGTCCGTTCGAGCAAGCACACGCTGCGCTCGCGGCACTGCTCCCGAACGATCCGAACGTCGCGGCGCTTGAGCCGCTCTCACGCACCGGCGCGCCGACACGTGTTGAGCTGCGCGACGCTTTCGGCCGCATCGATAACGAGATCGTCCGCGCCGCGCGACAAAGCCAAGCCGGCGCTGGTTTCTGGGGCCGCATCCAAGCAGCGCTCGCGCAATGGATCGTCATCCGTCGCGCAGGCACAGGCGACACGCCAGAAGGCATCGTCGAGCGCGCCGAGCAATATCTGGCCGCCGATCGCCTCGGTGACGCCATTCAAGAACTCAACCGTTTGCCCGCTGCGCCGAAGCGCGTCGCGCAGACTTGGATCAATGACGCCCAGCGCCGGCTCGAAATCGACCAGCGCATAGCGGCGATCCGACAAGAATTGTCGCGGAGCTAATCGGCCATGTTGCGCGTCGCCCTCCTGCTCATAGTCGCGGTCGCCGCGGCACTTCTTTCTTGGCAAGTCATCTCGACTGACCAGGGCAGCGTGCAGATCAATTGGTTTGGCACGGAGATCACCACCAGCGCGCTCTTTGCGCTGCTGATGTTGGTGTTCATCCTCGCCGTGGCGTTGCCTCTGTTGCGCTTGGCGATGTTCTTGATGGATGCGCCGGGCCGCATGGGCAAAGCTAGCCAACGCGCGCGCGTGCGTCGCGGCCAAGAAGCTTTGGCGCTCGGCCTGATCGCCGCAGAAGCAGGCGAGTTCGAAGATGCGCGCCGTCACGCTGACAAAGCCGAAGACCTGATCGACGAGCCGCGCCTTGCGCTTCTCTTGCAAGCCCGCGCAGCGGAAGTGTCCGGCGACACCGCCGGCGCCGAGCGCGCATACTCGGGCATGCTGCAAAACGAAGACACCGAAGTCCTCGGCCGCAAAGGATTGATGGCGGCGGCCTTGAAGCGCGGCGATCGCACCGCAGCGCGCGCGCACGCAGAAGCCGCGCTCAAAGCATCGAAGACTGCGACATGGCCGTTCCAATACGCGTTCGATCTCGCTGTTCAAGCAGCCGACTGGGAGAACGCGCTCGAAGCGCTCGACCTCGGCGACAAGCGCAAGCAAGTCGAAGATAAAATCGGCAAACGCCGCCGCGCCGTGTTGATGACAGCGCAAGCCGCAAAGCTAGAGCGCGAGCGTCGCGCCGACAAAGCCGCCGAGATGGCGCAGAAAGCTTTCCGCATGGCGCCGGCCTTCGCACCCGCTGGCGCGATGGCTGCGCGTCTGCTGGTCGGCGAAGGCAAAGGCGAGCGCGCCGCAGCGATCATTGAAGAAGCCTGGGAAAACGGCCCGCACCCAGCCTTGGCGCACGCCTATCGCGACCTGATGCCGGGCGAGACGCGCGAACAACGCGCCGACCGTATGCGCATTCTCGCCGAGAAGCGTCGCGATCATCGCGAGTCGAAAATCATCCAAGCCGAGCTGGCGATGGAGCGCGGCGATTGGGGCGCTGCACAATCGCACCTCGAAGACGCATATCGCGAAAACCCGTCCTCACGCATTTGCATTCTGTTCGCGCAAGTCGCGCGCGGTCGCGGCGATGAAAACGCGGCGCGCACCTGGTTGGCGCAAGCCGCAGCAGCGCCACGCGAAGCCGATTGGTCCGACCTCGATCCGGAAGGCCCCGCCTTCATGTACGATGACAGCGATTGGTCGCGCCTTGTGTACGTGTTTGGCGACGGCGGACAGCTGATCCATCCGCGCATGGAACGCGGCGGCAACGATGCGCTCGGCCCGGTGCTGGCGCTTCCAACCGCAGCACTCACGGCGCCGCGCATGGATGCGCCGCAGACCGCGCCAGATGATGTGGAAGTCGAAGAAGTTCGCTAACGGGCGCTGCCGCTCATGAGCAACGGACCACTTGCAGGCGTGCGCGTGCTGGAGTTCGCCAGCATTGGGCCCGGGCCCTTCTGCGCCATGATGCTCTCCGACATGGGCGCCGATGTCATTCGCATCGACCGGCCGAGCGGCATTGCCGGAACCGGGCCAAACGCCGTGCTACAACGCGGCCGCCCGTCGCTCGTGCTCGACCTGAAACATGAAGAGGATCGCGCGCTGGCTGCGATTGCAGCATCCGCGACAGACGTGCTGATCGAAGGCAATCGCCCAGGCGTGATGGAGCGCTTAGGTCTCGGACCCGCACCGCTGATGCAAGCGAACCCGCGTCTCATCTATGCGCGGATGAGCGGCTACGGCCAGGATGGCCCGCGCGCGCAAGAAGCCGGCCACGACATCAACTATCTCGGCCTCGTCGGCGCGCTTGATGCGATCAGCGATGGCAAATCACCACCACGCGCGCCGCTCAACTTGCTCGGCGATTTCGGCGGCGGCGCGCTTTACTTGGCGTTCGGCATTGCCGCAGCGCTATTCGAGCGCGAGCAATCAGGTCACGGCCAAATCATCGACGCGGCAATCGTTGACGGCTCGGCATCTTTGATGGGCATGGTGCACGGCGCGTTCGCGACGGGCTCGCTGAAACGCGCACCCGATGAGAACATCCTCTCTGGCGCCGCCCCCTTCTACCGCTGCTATGAGTGCGCCGACGGCAAATACATCGCCGTCGGCGCGATCGAGCCACAATTCTACGCACGCTTCATCACCGCCATGGGTGTCGAAGAGTACGCACGCTTCAGCCAGCGCGATCCCTCTTTTTGGGCAGAACTTTCATCGCTTCTCGAAGCAAAGTTCAAAACCAAACCGCTAGCCGCCTGGACCGCAGAGCTCTCGCCGCTTGATGCGTGCATCAGCCCTGTTCTGTCTGTCGAAGAAAGCGTGAATGAGAGCCACGCCGAAGCACGCGGCATGTTCGTGAACATCGCCGGCGTTCGCCAACCCGCGCCCGCCCCACGCTTCTCGCGCACCCCCGGCGCCATCCAAAGCCCCGCCGCCCAACCCGGCGAAGGCGGCCGAGCAGCGCTCCGGCGCTGGGGCGTGAGCTAACCACTCAACCCACCACCGCTCCGCGCGCCAAACTCCAAGCTCCGTATCCGCGGGCCTTCGCCGCGCGGCCCCGTCATCAAAGCCGTTAGCGCCCAGACCAACGCGTCGGCGCGATCGAGCAGCCCTTCGCTCTCGACCACACCCAGCGCCAGCAGCTCTTCCTCCAGCGCCGTGAACGCGCCGACATGCGTTACGCGGCCTTGCTCGTACAACGCCGCAATCGGCTCGGCCCGCGCGCGCTTGCCACGCGACGCATGCACCAGACGCACAGCGCACGGCGCTTCGGCTTGCGCCAACACAGCGCGCACCATGTCGCCGCCTTGATTTGCTTCGGCCACGATCTCATGCGCGCCATACGCACGCGCCGCTTCCGCCACACGCATCGCCCAGCCGAGCGGCGACAAACCAGCAGCACTACAATCGGCCAACACAAACGCCTGCCGCCCCGCGCGCGCCGCCACCACGATCCCGCACGCAGCGCCGCCCGCGCCCGCCGGCGGATCGACGCCGACAACAACGCGCTCATAGCCCCCACCAGGCGCAGCCCCACGCGCACGCGCCAGATCAGCCGCACGCCACAGCGCGCCATCGCCATCGAGCAAGCGGCCTTCCAGCTCCTGCTCCGCCAGCCGCGTGCCGCCGTACAGCGCCTCCAGCCCATCGAGAAACGACGGCGCCAGATGCGCCGCGTTCTGAATCGTCCCCGCTTGCGTCATCACGCACGACGGCTCCGCCCGCAGCGCACGCAATGCAGGTATCGGCTTCGGCGTCGTCGTCACCACGAGCTGCGGGCCTACTCCCAGACGCAACCCCATGCGCAAAATCGCCAGGGTCTCGCTCGGACGCGGCCAGATGCAAAACTCATCGGCCCATGCCGCTTCGAACTGCGGCCCGCGCAAACGCTCCGGCTCTTCGGCCGAGAACGCGTATGCCACCGACCCGTTCGGCCAGATCAGCCGCCGCCGCGAGCGCTCGTACCAAGGCCGCTCGCGCCCCGGCAAATTGCGCAAGCCCGACGGCCCATCGACCATCACTTCGCGCACGTCATGTTGTGTCGGACCGACCAGCGCGAAAACACCAGGCGCTGCATCAGCGCGCGCCGCCAGCCATTCGGCGCCCGCGCGCGTCTTGCCCGCACCGCGCCCACCCTGAAACAGCCACGTCGCCCACGCGCCCTCATCTGCTTTTTGGCGTGGCGGAACTTGCGCCGCGTGCGCGATCTCCGCCCACCGCGACACGAACAAACTATCCCCCGTTTTCACGGCCTGCTCTGCGTCAGGAAACGGCAAGATCGGCGGCGGTGGTTTTTGCTTCAGCGCATGATGCGCCTTGCACCAACCCTCTTTCGACGCGCGCCTGCGCAACGCATCGACGCTCACGCCATAATGCGCAGAACACGCCGACGCCGTAGCGCCGCCCGTATAGTCGCGCTTCACCTGCGCCCACACTTCCGGACTATGATGCTTGCGCACAGCGATGGTGCGCTTAGGTTTTGGTTCTTCTGACATGCTCGCATTTTACGGCTGCACGCACGCGGGTCGGATAAGCCCCAATCTATCCCCACAAGCTCAAAAGCCCTCTCCCCCATGGGGGGAGAGGGTTTGGGTGAGGGTGGAGCGCGGAAGGTTCAAGCACGCGCACGTTTGCGAACAGCGCAGAGCTAAACGGATCAAGCGCGAACAAAGCCCTCTCCCTCTTTAGGAGGGAGAGGGTTCTATTCTGCGAACAATCGCACTGAACACTTCCACCTCTCCTTCGACGCACGCTTACGCACCGCATCGACGCTCATGCCGTGATGCTTCGCGACAGCGGACGCCGTGGCGCCCGCCAAATAATCCCGCCGCGCCTGCGCCCATTGGTCGGGACCATGATGGCGACGCGTCGTGATGGTGGGTTTGGGTTTTGGAGAGTTTGTCATGCGGACAGTGTACGCCTGCGCGGGAGCCGGTCGGATTGAGCTAAGCGCGTGCCCCGAATCAACGGCGCGATGTTATGGTATGAGGATGGAAGCCCACCGAGATTTCACCACGTCAGAGATCGCTTCGGTAGTCAGCATCACAATCACTGCGTCTGTCACAGCAAGTATCGTCTATGACTGGGGGTTTCTCAACGCGCTGCGACTTGGATTCGGCGCGATACCTTCAACGTTTGCTGATCACGCACAGGGAACGCTGCACTGGCTGCCATGGGCGATCCTGGGGCAATCGGTTGGCTTTGCGTTCGAACTGTTCATACGCCGGCTAGAACGAGGGAAAACACGCGAAGAACAGCTCGATGGGCTTCCGCCAAAGCACTGGATACGCCAAATCTGGCGATCAAGCGACTTCATCCCACTGATCTATATCCTGATGTTTGTTACGATGTTCGCGTTGATAGGAGAACTCGCGGCCGTCATTCTCAGCGCTGCTTTCTTTTTCCTATGGCGTTGGTTCAGCAGCTGGATTCTCTCTCATGATCGGGTGAGTGCGAGCATCGGCAGGTTCGGGAAGATGTGCTTCATCTTGGCGCCAATCATTGCGGTCTACGCGTATACCATGGGTTGGACGTCTGCCCTGGCGCGGTATCACTCCCCGTCAATGATGATCGAACTCTCCTCTCAGCCAGAAAGTGTCTATCCCGTCATCCGACTCTACGAAGCTGGTGTGCTGTATCGAGCTCCTGAAGCGCTTGCCTTTCAGCAATGGAGTAACGTCAGTTCGATGCGAGCCACAAACCGACCGCTGATTTGGTACGGCCTTATGTTCGGTCGCCGCGACCCTCCGTTTCCAGGAGGACCGCCTCTGATCGACCAACCAATTCAATGATAGTTGTCATTCGGGATTTAGCAGGCCAAGCCGATTTATCCCCGAGGGCAAATCTGGTTAGAACATTGCGGCTGTTATTCGCAATAATACGAAACGCGCCGACATTGCTGGCGGCGCGTCTCAAGGTCGTTAGACAAACTTACATACTACGAAGATTGAGCGTACATCTTCACTAGAAACGTATTCACGTTCTTCACAGCGGCTTCCAAGCTCTGCTGCGCTACTTCGATACTGCGAAGCTGCTCGTGCAGCCGTTCCGACTCAAAACGCAAATAGCGCTCAATGATGTCCATCCTCTCGGCCAGCTCAGAAGATGTCGCGTCTTCATCCTGACGAGGATCACTTTCCGCCGCACGTTGAAGCGCAGCCGTAACCCAAGAGTTCAACTTCATCCCACTACGTTTTGCCGCCTCACGGCTCAGATCTACGGCATTCTCCGGAATACCCTTCAAAGTCCATTGACGCGTTCCCCCGCTTTCGCGGTCAAAGCCAACTACACTCGACTCTCCGCCCCCCAGAATTGTTTGTTCTTCTCCGGGATCATCGATGTGTGTGCGGCTCCCGAACGCCACATCATCGTTCATTGCAGTCCTCCATGCGTAACCCCGACAGCAAATGCCGCCGCTCATGGGGTACGAAAGGTACCCCTACGCAGTACTAGTTGACAACTTAAAAGTTAAACATTGGTTCCGATGTCGCACATATGCGCTCCATCGTTACTGAGGGGACCCACTAGGGGTTCTTTTTGTTGTCATTTAGATTGACGAGGTACCCCGTGCAGGTCATGGTGGGGCCGTTTGAAGAAGGAAGATTGGTAAAGGGAGCTGGCATGAAAGGGGGTGACGACGATCTCCAAGGGAGTTTTGAAGAGGCCGTGGGCCGCGTTCGGCGCGCGGTACGCACGCACACCGAGGACCAATCGGTGGGAGAGGTTGCGGCTCAACTGGACGCAATTCTGACTCCCCGCAAAGTCGTACTTTGTGATCGCGGCTCCGAGCAGGCGTTCTTTATCAACGAAGCCAATCTGGCCATCGAATTTGAGATCGCAATGGTTCGCCGCATCGCCGAGTTGATGGCGGATGTTGCCGACGCCTCCAGCCACTCAAATGACGAAGAGCGGCGGCTGCTGCAGGCGGCCTTGGCGGAGTACGTCATCCACGAATTGACGCACTGGGTTCAGGGCTTTCCAGACTACACCCAGGTGCCGGACATCAAGAACGGCATCGGCGGGGAAGGCCTGGCGATGTTAGACGTCGCGGCCGACTGCATCGCGGCACGGCTCGCAGCACTCGCCGAGATGGAGATTCAAGGCGCAAACGGCCTGACCATCGAGCAGGCGTACGTCAACAATCTCGTGCTTGCTTACCTTCTTGGAGCCCAACTCTTCCCCGCGGAGCGGCGTAAGCACAAGCTTCAGCGTTCGCTTGGCCTGCTCATGAGCGCCACGCTTGCGCAGGCCGACTCACTTGGCGCGGTTAATCGCGATCGGCTGTTCTCTGGGTGGAGACCTACGCAACCGCTGTTCGCGTTCGATCCCGGCGGCAACGGCGTCTTCAACGCCTTCGTGCTCGATCGGCCACCGGCAATTCTGATCTTGGGCGGCAAGCCGCCGCCGCGTTTGCTTGTCGAAGAGCTGTGGCAAAGGCTCGGAGAGCCTAACGCAGATGCCCTGATCGAGCTCGCTGCAAAAATCTTCATCGCGATGGGCGTGATCGATAAGAGCGTGTTGCTAGGCGGTAAGCTGAAGCTTGGTGTGGGCCTGACGCTCGCGCGTTAAGCATCCACATCCGCTTCCAGCGCGAACTCCTGAATGAACTCCCGCCGCGGCTCGACCACGTCGCCCATCAGCTTTGAGAACATCTCATCGGCATCATCCGCGTGATCGACTTTCACTTGCAGCAGGTTGCGGATCTCTGGGTCCAGTGTCGTTTCCCAGAGTTGTTCGGCGTTCATTTCGCCGAGGTCTTTGTAGCGTTGCACTTTGAGGCCGGCGCGGCCGGCGGCTTCGATGGCGTGCAGCAGCGAGAGCGGGCCGTACACGTCGGTCACATCGCCGCCGCGTTTTAGAGTGCCGCGGCCGGTATAGGTTTCGCGCAAGCTTTGGGCGCGATCGGCCAAGCGGCGCGCATCGGCCGAGGAGAGGAAAAGCTTATCGAGCACAACACGCTCGGTGACGCCGCGCACGATGCGCTCGAGCACCAGCGCGCCATCCGGATCGAAGCGGCCGCTCCAATCGGCTTCGCCTTCTTCGGCGAGCGCGTTGAGGCGCCGCGCTGCTTCTTGTGCTTCCGCATCGCCTGCGCCGACAGCGAACGCGCCGGAGAGCGTGGCTTGCTCCAACACTGAATCGGAGGCGCGCTGATGCAGGCGCTTGATCAAAGTTTGCACGGCGATGGCTTCGCGCGCGAGGCGCTTTAGATCGTCGCCCGCGATCTGCATGCCTTCGGCGGTTTCGAACACCGCGCCGGAGCCGCCCTCTTCGATCAGGAAGTTCGCGAACGCGGCTTCGTCTTTCAGATATTGGCCGGTCTTGCCCTTGCTCGCCTTATAGAGCGGCGGCTGGGCGATATAGATGTAGCCGCCATCCAAGAGCTCCGGCATTTGCCGATAGAAGAACGTGAGCAGCAGCGTGCGGATGTGGGCGCCGTCAACGTCGGCGTCGGTCATGATGATGATCTTGTGGTAGCGCAGCTTGGCAAGATCGATGTCGCCCTCGCCGCGACCGATGCCGGCGCCGAGCGCTGTGATCAATGTGCCGACTTGTTCGGATGAAAGCATTTTGTCGAAGCGCGCGCGTTCGACGTTCAAGATTTTGCCGCGCAGCGGCAGCACGGCTTGATATTCGCGCGAGCGGCCTTGCTTGGCCGAGCCGCCTGCCGAGTCACCCTCGACGATGAAGAGTTCGGATTTGGCCGGGTCTTTCTCCTGGCAATCGGCGAGCTTGCCGGGGAGCGAGGAGATATCGAGCGTCGACTTGCGGCGCATTTCACGTGCTTTGCGCGCCGCTTCGCGGGCGGCGGCGGCTTGCACGATTTTGTTCATCACCGTTTTGGCGGCGCCTGGGTTTTCTTCAAACCATTGCGTCAGCGTCTCAGCGACGAGGTTTTCGACCACTGGTCGCACTTCGGATGAGACCAGTTTTTCCTTTGTTTGCGAGGAAAATTTGGGGTCAGGCACTTTGACGGAGAGCACGCAGGTCAGGCCTTCGCGCGCGTCGTCGCCGGTGATTTCGACTTTTTCCTTTTTCGCAATGCCGGAGCTTTGCATGTAGCTGTTCACCACGCGCGTGAGCGCGCCGCGGAAGCCGGCCAGGTGCGTGCCGCCGTCCTTTTGCGGGATGTTGTTGGTGAAGCAGAGCGTGTTCTCGTGGTAGCCGTCGTTCCATTGCATCGAGGCTTCGACGGTCATGCCGTCGCGCTCGCCGATGACGTAGATGGCTTCCGGGATGATCGAGGCGCGTGAGCGGTCGAGGTGGCTGACGTAAGCTTTGACGCCGCCCTCGTAATAGAGGGTTTCCTCGAACGGTTCGGGACCGCGCAGATCCTTGAAGATGATGCGGACGCCGGAGTTCAGGAAGGCGAGCTCGCGCAGGCGATGCTCGATGGTTTTGCGGTCGTACTCGACCATGGTGAAGGTTTGCGTGCTGGCGAGGAAGCGGACGGCGGTGCCGTTTTTGACCTTGCCCTCGTCTTGTGGGGCTGGGCCTTCGACTTTGAGCGGCGCTGTGGCGTCGCCGTGGACGAAGCGCATGTAATGCTCTTTGCCGTCGCGCCAGATGCGCAGATCAAGCCACTCGCTGAGGGCGTTCACAACGCTGACGCCGACGCCGTGGAGGCCGCCGCTGACCTTGTAGCTGTTCTGGTCGAACTTACCGCCGGCGTGCAGCTGGGTCATGATCACCTCAGCTGCCGAAACGCCCTCCTCGGTATGAATATCCGTCGGAATCCCGCGGCCGTTATCAGTAACCTCCGCACTCCCATCCGGATGCAAAATCACCTCAACCCGCGTCGCATGCCCCGCCAACGCCTCGTCGATCGCATTATCGACGACCTCGTACACCATGTGATGCAACCCAGACCCATCGTCCGTGTCGCCTATATACATACCAGGACGCTTCCTTACTGCATCTAAGCCCTTGAGAACTTTGATGGAATCCGCGCCGTAGTCAGGCGCGCTCGCCGGTGCTGGTTGGGGAGCGGTCATGGGTGTCGATTCGGGTTGATAATCACGCGCTAACATAGGGATTATTGCGCGAAAAGTCGCGGTTTTCGTGCTGTGGTGGGCGCGAAAAAACAGGCGTGAAATCAGTTAGAAAAGGCCCGGGATTGCGAGCCAGAAGGCGCCGCCTACGACGATCATGCCGAGCAGCAGCCAGACGCCGTCTCGGGCGGTCATACCGAGGCCGAAGGATACTATGGCTATACCGGGGATGAGCGGGAGAAGCGGGATTAGGCCGAGTGGGAACGTGATCAGCGCGGCTGCGACGCACATCAGTGCGACGATGTTCACGAACGGCGGATTGCTGAGGAACGTGAGCCGTTTGCGCAGCAGGTGATCGATCCAGCGCGCAGCTGGACGGGACTTTTCGACGCCATCACGCACAGCGCGGCGGCCGATGCGGACATTGAGCGCGGCTTTCGGCAGCCAGATCGTCGGCAATCCGATCGCCATCTGACCAGCGACCACGAGCGTCAGCGCCGCTGTGAGCCAGGTCATGCCAGGGATCGCAGTTGCAGGCGATACGGCGAACAGACCGATCAGCAACAGCAGCGGCCCGTATGAGCGCCGACCAACAGAATCCAGCAGATCGCCAAGCGTCAGCGGCTGCGCCGCAGCTTGGCTACCCGCCGCCTCGTCAATCTCGTCGAGCACTTCGTTCAGATTGTCGGGCTCACTCATCTGCGTTGCTTCCGCCGATCCAGCGACCGGGTCAATGCGTGCGCTCAAAACAGCACTGGGAGCGCAAGCAACACGATGGTGGCCGTCATCGACACGCCGACGGCGAGCCACAGACCATCGCGCGCCGTCATGCCCAAACCGAACAGCACCACAGCCAAGCCGGGCGCGATCGGCGCGAACGGGATGAACGAGAGCGGAAACGTGATCAAAGCCGCAGCCATCACGCACAGCGCCACAAGGTTCACGAACAACGGCACCGTAAGAAACGACCAACGCTGGCGCAGCCACACGCCGTCAATCGCTTCAACTTTCGGACGCGCGCTATCAATGAACTGAAACAGCATCCGCCGTGGCACGCGGATCTCCAGAATGCGCTTTGGCAGCCAAGGACGCTGCAAGCCAAGCGCCATCTGCCCAGCAACCAGAAGCGTCATGAACGCCGCGACGGAGGTCATCCCCGGCAGAACCGTCGCCGGTGAAATCGAGAACAAGCCGATGACCAACAGCAGCGGCCCGTATGAGCGGCGACCCACCGCGCTCATCAGCACGCCGAGTTTCACGCCTTCCTGAGCGCTGTCGCGGTTAACGTTATAGGCGAGCTCGTCAAACATGTCTGACAAGCCGCCAGGATGGGCGGCGTGCCGGACGGGCGCATACGCGCTGGAGGCAAACAGAGCAGGCATTCCCGCGAAAAACGCGGGGCATGATCGAGGGTTCCCTTACCGCATGCGCGCGCGGAAAACCGTGGCGCCCAGGCCTCAGCCTGCGATGCGCACCGGCAGGGTTTCGTAGCCTTTCACGAAGGACGAATAGACCCGCTTTGGCTCGCCCATCACCTCGATGTGGTCGAAGCGCTTTAGGATTTCCTCCCAGACGATGCGCAACTGCATTTCGCCCAGGCGGTTGCCGACGCAGCGGTGAATACCGAAACCGAAGGAGAGGTGGCGGCGCACATTCTCGCGCTCGATATCGAACTGATCGGCGTTCGGGATCACTTCATCGTCGCGATTGCCCGAGACGTACCACATGACGACTTTGTCGCCCTTCTTGATCAGCTTGCCGCGCATTTCGACATCTTCGAGCGCGGTGCGGCGCATGAAGGCGAGCGGCGTTTGCCAACGGATCGTCTCGGAGACGAGCGACGGGATCAATGCCGGATTGGCTTTGAGCTTTGCGTACTGTTCGGGAAACTTGCTGAGCGCATAGACGCTGCCAGTGATCGAATTGCGCGTCGTGTCGTTGCCGCCGACGATGAGCAGGATCAGATTTCCCAAGAATTCCTGACGCGGCATGTCTTTAGTGCTCTCGCCATGCGCGAGCATGGAGATGAGATCGTTACGCGGCGGAGCGGCGGCGCGCTCATCCCACAAACGATTGAAGTATTGCAGGCACTCCATCAGCTCCATGCGGCGCTGTTCGTCGGTTTCGACAACGCCCTGCCCCGGCGCGGCTGTGGCCACGTCTGACCAACGCGTGAGCTTGCGGCGATCTTCCCATGGAAAATCGAACAACGTCGCCAACATCTGCGTCGTCAGTTCGATCGAAATCTTGTCGACCCAGTTGAACACTTCATTGCGCGGCACGTCATCGAGCAGCTTGCCTGCGCGTTCGCGGATGATCGGCTCCAGGTTCGCCAGATGGTTGGGCGCCACGATCGGCGAGACGGTCTTGCGCTGCACGTCGTGCTTCGGCGGATCCATTGCGATGAACATCGGCAACGGAAAATCTTCTTCCGGATCGAACAGCACGATCGACGGTTCAGAGGAGAAGCGATGGTGATCGGTGTCGACCGCCATGATGTCGTTATACTTGGTGATCGACCAATACGGGCCGTTCAAGCTGTCGGGGCAATAGTGCACCGGATCTTCTTTGCGCAGGCGTTCGAAGAACGGCCAGAACGTGTGGTCACGGAAGCGCTCGCCACGACTGATGTCCAACGTCGAAAGATCAGTCGTCCAGGGATCCTCGTTGGGATCGTAGTTGAAGACGTAATCTTCGTTGTGACGGGGGATGTAGTCGGGGTTTGCCATCGTCAGGCCTCGTTGGTTTTCAGCGCGTATCGCAGCAAATATTTCGATGATTGTCACGTTGCCGTAGGGAAACGAGACCCGGCGGCGGCAGGTTGGAGCGCGGGCCTCCGGCCCGCATTCTTTCTTCGGTGCTAGAGGCTAACAAAGATGCGGGCCGGAGGCCCGCGCTCCAACGTTCTTTAAGCAGCGCTAACCTGGCTGTCGCGGACCTCAAAACGCTGAGCGCGTGCGCCGAAGGCTTCAAACAAGCTCTCGTCTGTGCCGGTGAGCCAGGCTTGGCCGGGATTTGCGAGCAATTCGTCAAACAGCGCCGCGCGGCGCATGGAATCGAGGTGCGCCGCGGCTTCATCGATCAGCAGCAGCGACGCGCCGGCGCCAGGATCATCGGCTAAAGCTCTCGCTTGCGCTAACGTCAAGCCGAGCAGCAGCGCCTTCTGCTCGCCGGTGGAGCATTGATCGGCGGGCATGTTCTTGGACGCGTGGGTCGCGAGCAGATCGGAACGATGCGGGCCATCGAGCGCCCTGCCCGCACCGGCATCGCGGCCACGCACGTCGCGCAGCAGCTGGGCAAAATCTTCTTCGACATCAGCGCTGGCGGAGCCGCGCTCGAACCGCGCTTCGAGCAAACCTTCGAGCGCCAGAATTGCTTTTGGAAATGCGCCGTCCGGCCGCGCGTCGATCGCTTCTTGCAAACGCTGCAACGTCTCCACCCGTGCCGCCGCAATCGCTGCGCCATGCGCAGACATCTCGCGCTCAAGCCCGTTCAGCCACGCATCGTCGAACACACGATCGCTGAGCAGGCGCTGGCGTTCTCGCATCGCGCGCTCGTAGGCGGCGGCGGATGAACCGTGCTGCGACGCGCGCGCGAGCGTCAAGCGATCAAAGAATCTGCGACGATCTCCAGCAGAGCCGGACCAGAGCCGATCCATGGCCGGCGTCAGCCACGTCATCCGCGCAGCTTCGGCAAGTTCTGTGGCTGTCGCGGGTTGACCATCTCGACGCGCGACACGTTTAACGCCGCCCTCGGGCGTGCGCTCAGCGCCAGCGCCCAGCACACATTCCTCGCCATCCTGAAGCACGCGCGCTGACACCGCCCATGGTTGGGCGCGCATATCATCGCCGGCGCGCGCAACATCGGTCAGCGACGCACTGCGCAACCCTCTGCCGGGCGCGAGCATGGTGAGCGCCTCAAGCAGGTTCGTCTTGCCCGCGCCATTGGGGCCAAACAGGCACACCGGGCGCGGATCGAGTTCGAGATCGAGCGCCGCGTGATTGCGGAAGTCTGCGAGTGTGAGGCGGGCGATGGAGAGCGCGTGCGTCATCGCTTGCTCGCGCCGCGCGCACGCGCGCGCTCGTCATCCTGGGGCAATGCGAAGCATTGAGCCCAGGACCCAGGGGCAAACACACAGCTCGCGGCCCCTGGGTCCTGGGCTCGCACTTCGTGCGCCCCAGGATGACGAAGGGTGTCCCAGCTTTTCACGGTGAAGCACGCTCCGCCGCGAGGGCGCTGAACACAGCGATGGCGTCGGCCGCCAACGCAATGGCGCCGAGTACGATCCAACGCTTGCGCATGGTTTAGACCCGAAGCGGCATCAGCACATAGAGCGCGTGCTCATCCGCTTCGTCGCGCACCAGCGTGGGCGAGCCGGAATCGGCGAGTTCAAACACCGCTTGCTCGCCCTCGATTTGGCCTGCGACATCCATCAGATAGCGCGCATTGAAGCCGATCTCGAGCGCGTCATCGCCGTAATCAGCGGCGACATCTTCGGTGGCGACGCCAGCGTCTGGGTTGTTCACGGTCAGCGTGATTTTGTCTTTATCGAGCGCCAAGCGCACTGAGCGCGAGCGCTCAGCCGACACCGTAGCAACCCGATCGACCGCTTCGGCGAAGGCTTTGTTGTTGACCTTCAACTTCTTCGAATTGCCCTTCGGAATAACGCGCGCGTATTCCGGGAACGATCCGTCGATGAGTTTCGAAGTCAGCACGGCATCGCCAAGCGCGAAGCGAATCTTCTGCGGCGACACGGCGATTTCGACCATGTCAGACGCATCGTCGAGCAGACGCTTCAACTCGTTGATGGTTTTGCGCGGCACGATCACGCCGGGCATACCTTGTGAGCCCTTTGGCGCATCAGCGTCAGCGAGTGCGAGGCGGTGGCCATCGGTGGCGACGGCGCGCAGCTTTGGTCCGTCGGCTTCGACGGTGTGAAAGAAGATGCCGTTCAGATAATAGCGCGTCTCTTCTGTCGAGATGGCAAAGCGCGTTTTGTCGACGAGACGGCTGAGGTCGGTGGGCTCAACTTCAAATCGGGTTTCAAAACCATCCGACGGCATCGACGGAAAATCGCCCGCTGGCAGCACCGGCAAATGCAGACGCGATTTGCCAGCCGAGATGAAGAGCCGCGGATCGTCGCCGCTCACGTCAAACTTCACGGCTGAGCCGTCGGGCAGTTTGCGCACGAAATCGTAGAGGTAATTTGCTGGCGCCGTGGTCTGGCCGCCGCGCTCGACTTCTGCCGGCGCAGACTCCGAAATCTCGATGTCGAGATCGGTGGCAGTGAGCCGCAGGCTATCGCCTTGCGCCGACATCAGCACGTTGGACAGGATCGGTATCGTGTTGCGCCGCTCGACAACGCTTTGAACGTGATTGAGCGCTTTCAGGAGCGCCGAGCGCTCGATAGTCAGCCGCATTGCAAAATCCTGCGCAACATCGTGGCGTTCCGCCTCCGGGTGCGCGTTCGCTTCCAGAGGCCAGATACGAAAACCCCCTGCGGAAGCGCGCGAGTCGCTGCCTACAGGGGGTGAGAAACTAACAGAAGCACCGCTAATCCCAAGCCCCCATCGCAAGGAAATTGCGAGCTATAGGGGGCTTGGCAGCGCTTACGCGCTAGGCTTAGGGTTCGCGACGGATAGCACGCGCGATATTCTCGATCTCGCCGCGGAATGTGACGTCTTGCTCGGTCAACGCGCCGATACGGTCACGGGCGTACATTACCGTTGTGTGATCGAAACCGCCGAACCTGGCGCCGATGTCTGGCAACGACGCGTGGGTCATCTTGCAGGCTAGGAACATCGCGATCTGACGCGGACGCGCAATCGAGTGGCGACGCGTGCGTTCCAGCAATTGCTGGAGGCTCATATTGTAGTGGCGCGCCACGACCTTCTGCACGAGTTGCACAGTAATGCGTCGCTCCGAAGCGTCCGACAATTGGGTCTGCAGAGCATTGGCGGCAGCTTCAAGCGTCACTTGGACCCCTCCCGAGATTTTCCATTCAATGAGCAACTGACTGAGCGCGCCGTCAAGATCGCGACCACTCCCGTGCATGCGTTCAGCGATCATGTCTAACGCATCCGACGCCACAGAGAAGCCTGCCGTCAAGCGTTGATGATGCTGTACGCGCATATCGAGTATGCGGCGACGCAACGACGCGTCCGGTTCCAGAATCTCGCACGATGCAGCGCCCTTCAAACGAGCGCGCAATGTATCGTCCAAGCCTTCCAGGCCAGCAGCGCTGTGATTAGCAGCTATAACAACTTGGCCGCCACGGCGCGTTACATCATTGAAAGTATCGAACGCTTCTTCTTCAGTGGCGCGTTTTCCGCACACACGATGAAAGTCGTCGATGATCAAGAGATCGGCGGCGCGAACCATATCTTTGAACGCGCTCGCATCGCGCTTTTTGTGCAGCGCGGCTTGGAATTGTTCGAGAAACTCTTGGCCCGTCATCATCAGCACTTTGCGTGCAGGTGTGACGCGCGCAGCTTCTTGAGCAAGCGCCGTCAGCAAATGCGTTTTGCCGAAACCGGGCGCCGAATGCAGCAACCAAACCGGAAACGCCACGCTGGTGTCGGTCGCGATCATGTGTGCGACCGCAAAGGCGCGCTGGTTCGATGCGTCCTTGCAGAAGCTCTCGAAGGTGAACGAGTGCGGTTGCGCGCGCACTGACGCTGGCCGCGCTTCTTCGATGCGCGCGTCAGCGAGATCGCGGAGCTCGTCCGGGATTTCGTGTTCTAGGAGAAAATCGACCGACAGCAGATGCGGCTCCTGGCTCCGCAACAGCGCTTCAAGCCGGTGCTGGACCTGATGCTTCAGCCGCTCCTTGGCGACCTGGCTGCCGACGCGGAAAAGCACCACGCCGTCGATCTCCGCCACCACGCGTAGCGGGTCGATATAGGAGCGGAAGAAATCCGCCCCGAACTCACGATGAAGATCCTTACGCGCAAGCTCAAATGCTCGCGCCGACCCAATACCCGCCGTTTCCCGGCGGGCCAATTCGCCCTGTTCCATAAGCCAACCCCTGCTTTAGAACTTTTGTTTATGCCGCCCCGTCCCGCGGACATGCGTCTCCGTTCGCGCCGAAACTGGTTTCGGCCCGGCGCCTAAGCCCCGGCTTCTGATGAAGCGTCGAACGGCGATGATGTTCGCCAGACGAGCGAAACTTTGCGCCGATCGTTTGAGGTCGTCAACAGCGGGTTTTTAACTTCTTGGCAACTATCCACATAAGCCTGCAAGTGCCTGATTTACATGGATTTTAAAGGCATGTGCCGAAGGCCGTGTTAATCCGAACACGGAAAGATATTCACTGCTTTTCCGCAGTGCAGACGGTCCAAATTGTGGAGATTCTTGTGGCGCTGTCGATGCTTAATCGACGGCCTACGACAGTCTTGCGACTACTTTGAGAGGGCGGCGACCCGGTTGGCAAGGCGCGAAACTTTGCGCGAGCCAGTGTTCTTGTGAACAACGCCTTTGGTGACCGCGCGCATGGTTGCGGATTCAGCTGCACGCAGGGCTTCCTGCGCTACCTTCGCGTCGCCAGAGGCGATGGCTTCTTCGACCTTGCGCCACGTCGACCGCATGCCCGTGCGACGCGCCTTGTTGACCGCCGTGCGGCGGCCGATGACGCGGTTAGCTTTTTTTGCGGACGCGGTATTCGCCATGAGTAGAGAGTTCCAGAGATAGTTTCGGTGAAGAAGCGGCGGGCTATAGCCCCAGGCTTAGCCGCCGTCAAATGATCAGCGGTGCTTAAACGTGGGGGGCCGCTTTGCAATAAAGGCCGCCATCCCCTCTTTTTGGTCTTCGGTGGCGAACAGACTGTAGAAAAGCCGCCGCTCGAGCCGCAGGCCCTCGTTCAGGGGCGTCTCGAGTGCGGCGTTAACGGCTTCCTTGTTGGCGATCGTCGAGATCTGGCCAAATGAGGCGATCTTCTTGGCCGCCTCCATCGTCTCTTCCATCAGCTTGTCGGCCGGTACGATGCGCGCGACGAGGCCCGCGCGCTCTGCTTCCTCTGCATCCATCATCCGTCCGGTAAGGCACAAATCCATCGCTTTGGCTTTGCCGACAGAGCGCGTCAGACGCTGTGAACCGCCCCAGGCCGGCATAACGCCGAGGGTGATTTCAGGCTGACCAAACTTGGCGTTGTCAGCGGCGATGATGAAATCGCACATCATGGCGAGTTCGCAGCCGCCGCCGAGCGCATAGCCCGCGACCGCCGCGATCAAAGGTTTGCGCGTGCGCGGCACGCGTTCGAGATTGGCGAACGGATCGCGCTGATAGAAATCGGCGAACTGGCCGTCGGCCATTTGCTTGATGTCCGCGCCTGCAGCGAAGGCTTTTTCCGAGCCGGTGATGACGATGCAGCCTATGGCGCTATCCGCCTCGAATGCATCGAGCGCTGCGCTCATCTCGGCGATCAGCGCATCGTTTAGCGCGTTCAACGCTTTCGGGCGATTGAGACGGATAAGGCCAACGCCGCCATCGGTTTCAACGAGAATGTTTTCGTAGGTCATGACGGCTTGATTGCGCCGCGAACGAGCGAAAATCAATCGCCGTTCGATGGCGTCGCCGCAACCACCAGCCGCGCACCGAGCCGCGTGCGACCATTCGCGGTTTCGACCGTGAAGCTCAACTCCTCGCGGCCGCGCTGGAACACGAGCGTGCCATCGGTCTGCGGGCTCACCGCCCAGCCGAGCTGCGGGAGTGTGTCGTAGTAGAAATCACGCACTGCGAGCGGCGCGAGCGCGCCTTCAGCCGACATGAGCACGATGCGACCGCTCTCGCTGCCAAACCCCTCGCCTGCTGATGCGCGCTCGGTGAAACCGGGAGGAAGGGGCAAATCATCGATGGCTGAAAAGTACGCGGCCTCAGCCAGCGCGGGCGCTGCGAGGGCGGCGACAAAGGCGAGTGCGAAACGACTCATCTGCACATGCTACCACGCTTCATCGCTGACAGCGCGGGCACCAGAATGTGCTTCGTCCACTATGCACGGCGCGCTTGATCGTGCCGCCGCAATCAGGCGTGGGGCACGCTTCGCCTTCGCGATCATACACCCGGAAACGCTGCTGAAAACTGCCTTGCGCGCCGTCGACGGCGGCGTAGTCCGAAAGCGTTGAACCGCCGGCTTCGATCGCTTCTTCGAGCACGACGCGGATGGCGTGATAGAGCTTTTCCAAACGCTGCGCGCCGATGCGGCCTGCGGCTTTCGACGGCGCGATGCCAGAGCGATGCAGCGCCTCGACAACGTAGATGTTGCCGAGCCCCGCAATGACGCGTTGGTCGAGTAACGCCGCTTTCACCGGCGCTTTTTTGTTCGCGAATGCTTGCTTCAGATAGGGCAGATGGAATGCATTGCCGAGCGGCTCTGGCCCCATCGCCTTGAAAAATGGGTGCTCGCTGAGTTCGTTTTCAGCGATCAGATCCATGTAACCGAAGCGACGCGGATCGTTGAACTCCAGCCGCGCGCCGTCTTCCATATCGATCACGACGTGCGTGTGCGTCGGGTCGGTTGGTTCGGCGTAGTAAAAATCGCCCGGCTGCTGTTTTGCGCCGATGATCGACCAGCGCCCGGTCATGCCAAGATGCGTCACCCACACGGCGCCATCGTCCAAATGCGCGAGCAGATATTTCGCACGGCGATCGAGCGTCACCACGCGCCGACCAGTCAACCGCGCCGCAAAACGCGGCGGAAACGGAAAGCGCAGATCGGCGCGATTGGCGCGCGCGCGCTTAATCGTCCGCCCCACCAGCGCCGGCGCAAGGCCGCGGCGCACCGTTTCGACTTCGGGAAGCTCAGGCATGCGGCGAAATGCCAGAAAACAAAAGCAAATCCATTGAGAGCCGATATAGCCCCGCCCCGGCCGCGCCGCTATGGTCGCGCCCATGAACGACGCCAAATCGGAAGACACCGCATCCTTTGGGTTCCAAGAGGTTCCGCGCGCGGAAAAGGCGGGGCGCGTGCGCGAGGTGTTTTCGTCGGTCGCGTCGAAATACGACCTGATGAACGACGCCATGAGCGGCGGCTTGCACCGGCTCTGGAAAGACGCCGCCGCGGCCAAGCTTAACCCGCAACCAGGCGAACTCATTCTCGATGTCGCGGGCGGCACGGGAGACATCGCGCGGCGCCTGAAGAAGCTTGGCGACGGCGCAGCGCAGCGGCGTGGTTTGGAGCCGCCGGAAATCCACGTCATCGACATTAACGCCGAGATGCTCGAAGCCGGCCGCATCAAAGGCGAGGACGGCCTTTTCTGGCATGAGGCCGATGCGGAAAACCTTCCCGTCGATGACAATGCCGCCGACGCTTACATCATCAGCTTCGGCATCCGGAACTGCACCGACGTGCCCGCCGTTTTGCGCGAGGCCAAACGTGTTCTGAAGCCCGGCGGGCGGTTTTATTGCCTGGAGTTCTCGCGCCTCGCCGTTGGCGGGCTCGAGCCGATTTATGATTTCTATTCCTTTAACGCGATCCCGGCGCTGGGGAAATTGCTGGCGAATGACGCAGATTCTTACCGATATCTGGTTGAATCCATCCGCCGCTTTCCGGATCAGGAAACATTTCTCGCTATGATCCGTGAGGCGGGCTTCGGACGCGCGGCCTATCGCAATATGGCCGGCGGCGTGTGCGCGCTGCATTGGGGTTGGTCGGTTTAGTGTTTTGGTTCTCGCTGGTTCTTGTCATCGCAGCGGCGGTGCTGGTCGGTCTCGCCACGGGCGTGATCGGGCACATCTGGCGTCTGATGCGCGTGGCGATCACGCTGGCGCGCTACGACGTGCTGCTGCCGGCTGAATATTACGACCGCTACCCAACGATCCTCCAAGCCGCGCACACCGCGCTCTCGATCTTCGCCAAGCGCCGGCGTGGCCGCACTGTCGGCGAACGGTTGGCGAAAGCGCTGGAGCGATTGGGGCCTGCCTATGTGAAGGTCGGCCAATTTCTCGCGACCCGCCCGGACATGATCGGCGTCACAGTTGCGCAGGAATTGGGACGGCTGAAAGATCGCCTGCCGCCCTTCCCGCGCGACGTTGCACTCGACACCATCAATGATGAACTCGGTGGCACCGAAGATTTGTTCGGCCAAATCTCAGAGGCGGTCGCCGCAGCATCCATCGCGCAGGTCCACCAAGCGATCATGCCGCGCAAACGCATCGTCGCCATCAAAGTTCTGCGCCCGAACATTGAGCGCCGCCTTCAGAAGGAAATGGCGGCGCTGCACTTCTTAGCGTGGTGGATCGAGAAGATTTCATCCCGCTCACGCCGCCTCGAACCGGTTCAATTCATTGACACTGTGTCTTCGGCGATGGAGCGCGAGCTCGATCTGCGCTTAGAAGCTGGCGCCGCTGCTGAGTTCAAGGAAGTTGCGGAGAAGGACGGCTACCTCACCGTTCCCGAGATCGATTGGTCGCGCTCCGGCAAGCGCGTGATGACGCTCGACTGGATCGACGGCGTTGGCCTCACGGATTCCCACGGCCTCGACAAAGCTGGCGCGGACCGAAGCGAACTCGCCATCAAGATCACGCGTGGCTTCCTAGCGGCCGCGCTCGATTACGGCTTCTTCCACGCCGACATGCACGAGGGCAATTTGCTCTACGGCAAAGACGGCAAGCTCTGGATCGTCGATTTCGGCATCATGGGCCGCATCGGCCACAAGGAGCGCCGCTACCTCGCAGAGATTCTCTACGGCTTCCATCGCCGCGACTATCGCCGCGTCGCCGAAGTGCACCACGAAGCTGGCTATGTGCCGGACAAGTTCACGGTCGAAGAGTTCGCCCAGGCGCTCCGCGCCATCGGCGAGCCGATCTTTGGTAAGACCGCAGACGGCATTTCGATGAGCCGCCTGCTTTTGCAATTGTTCGACGTCACCCATTTGTTCGGCATGCACCTGCGCCCAGAACTCGTGCTGCTGCAAAAGACCATGGTTCAAGTCGAAGGCGTCGCTCGGGGCCTCGATCCGAAGCATGACATGTGGAGCGCCTCACGCCCGATCGTGGAGCGCTGGATTCAACGCGAGCTGGGCGCTGAAGCCGTCGCCCGGCGCGGCATCGACGAGGCGGCGCAAGCGCTCGCCGCCATGCGCCGACTGCCGCACACGCTGACAGCGATCGAAGCAGCCGCGCGCAAGGTCAGCATCGAAGCGCCGCGCGAGGAGCGCAAATGGTACCAGATGCCGGCGTTCTGGATCGGGCTGATCGCTGGCGGCATTATCGTCCTGGTGTTCGGCCCGCGCACGATTGAGCGGCCCCCGGCGCAACCGGCCCCTGCGCCTGCGCGTATTGAAGGGCCGATGCCCCAAGCGCCTGCGCCCTCCGCCACTGTCGTGATCCCGCCGGAGGAGACGGCCGTACCGTCTATAGAAGCGCCAGAAACTGTCGCGCCGGAGCCCGCAACGCCATGAGCGACAAGCGCGTTCTCCTGATCATCGGCGGCGGCATCGCGGCTTATAAAAGCCTGCTGCTGATCCGTTTGCTCGCGAAAGCGGGGATCAAGACACGCGCGATCCTCACCAAAGCCGGGGCCGAGTTCGTGACGCCGCTCAGCGTCGGCTCGCTGACCCAAGACAAAGTCTATCAGGATTTGTTCAATCTGACCGACGAACACGAGATGGGGCATATCGAGCTTTCACGCTCGGCCGATCTGATCGTCGTAGCACCCGCAACCGCTGATCTGATCGCGAAAGCTGCGCACGGCAACGCCAACGATCTTGCATCCACCACCCTGCTCGCGACCGACACGCCGGTGCTGATGGCGCCAGCGATGAACGTGCGTATGTGGCTGCACCCGGCGACACAGCGCAACGTCGCGCGCTTGCAAGCAGACGGCGTTCACTTCGTTGGTCCCGACGAGGGCGACATGGCATGCGGCGAGCACGGTCCCGGCCGCATGTCCGAACCTGAAGTGATCTTCAACGCGATCCGTGGTCTGGTTGCGGACGGCCCGCTCAAGGGTAAGCGCGCACTCGTCACCGCCGGGCCGACGCAAGAAGCCATCGACCCGGTGCGCTTTCTCTCCAATCGCTCAAGCGGCAAGCAAGGCTACGCCATTGCCGCAGCGCTCGCGCAACTTGGCGCGGACGTGACGCTCGTCTCAGGTCCCACCGGATTACCGGCGCCGCTCGGCGTACATCGCGTCTCGGTCGAGACCGCGCGTGAGATGCTTGAAGCATCAGAAGCAGCGCTGCCGCTTGATGTGGCGGTGATGGTGGCGGCGGTCGCCGACTGGCGACCGACTGAAACCGCCGACAGTAAAATCAAAAAAGACAAAGCCGGCATCCCGTCGATTACGTTGACGGAAAACCCCGACATCCTCGCCACGCTCTCGAAGCCCGGCAAGAAACGGCCTAAGCTCGTCATCGGTTTTGCTGCCGAAACCGATGACGTCGAAGAACATGCGCGCGCCAAGATCGCCAAGAAGGGTTGTGACTGGATCGTCGCAAACGACGTCTCCGGTGACGTCATGGGCGGCAATAACAACCAAGTGCTGCTGATCACCAAAGATGGGACTGAGACCTGGCCGCACATGGCCAAGGATGCGGTTGCGCGCAAACTTGCGAGCCAAATCGCCGGCGCACTCGCGTCGAAAGCTCCCGAACGCAAGTAGACGTTGCGCAAACGCAGGGCTTTAGGGCTTGAGCCGCGCCCGCGAAACGCTATGTAGGGCGTTCCAATCCCACCGTTGCGATTGAAGCGATAAGCGCGCGTGCGCGCCCGAAGGACGACTGCATGAGTTTTGAGAACCACAACGAACGTCGTGACGCAGCTGTCGCCGCCAAAAAGGCGATGCTGGACAAGTTTAAGCAAAAGGCCACTGCGCCCGTCGATCCAGCGACCGCCGCACAGCGCGCCGCTGAAGCTAAAGCCCGCGAAGACAAGCGCCTCGACGCCGAGAAGCGCCGCCGCGAGCGGGTCGAGATGGAAAAGCTGGAGCGTAAGATCGCCGCCGAACAAAAGGCCAAGGCCGAAGAGGACGCGATCCGCTTCGCTGCCGAGGAAGCCGAGCGTCAGCGTCTTGCCGACATCGAAGCCGCCGAAGTGCTCGCCTTCGAACAAAAAGCCCGCCGCGACCTGAAGTACGCCGCCCGCAAGCAGCGTCGGAAGTAAACGCGAGAGCGATAGATTGCCGAAGGGCCATGAAGCAATTCATGGCCCTTTTTGCTGTGCCTGCCTTTCCAATCCGACGCGAATCCGGATTAGTCGCGGGCATGAGCAACACCGTTCGCATCCAAGTCGCGCCGCTGCCGCATTTCGAGGGGCTGCAACTGCCAGCGTACGAAACTGCGCTCTCAGCCGGCATGGACCTGCGAGCCGCTGTGCCTGCGGATGAGCCCATGATCGTGGGACCGGGCCAACGCGTGTTGGCGCCGACAGGACTGACGATCGCGTTGCCGGCTGGATATGAGGCGCAAGTGCGTCCGCGCTCAGGATTGGCGCTGAAGAGCGGCGTCACTTGCCTCAACACGCCAGGCACTATCGATGCCGATTATCGCGGCGAAGTGAAAGTGATCTTGATCAATCTCGGCCAAGAGCCGTTTACAATCGCGCGCGGCGAACGCATTGCGCAAATGGTCATCGCGCCAGTGACGCAAGGCCAATGGGATGTGGTTCAAGCACTCGATGAAACTGCACGCGGTGCGGGCGGCTTCGGGTCGACAGGCCGCGGTTAGCGACGCGCGCGCAGGCCGATAAAGGACGAGCGCTTTCGTGGACGGCGACGCGGCTGCTCCTCCACGATCTCCGAATCTTCGACTTCATCCGTGTCCCTGTCATTCGCAGCAACCGCGCGCTCAAGCGCGTCGCGATCGCCTCGGTCCAGATGAACAGCTGTACTCTCGGCGCGCGCGGCTTCTATGGAGCGGCGAAAGGCCACCGGATGCGACATTGCTGGAAAGCGGATCACAGCGTCGCCGGTGCCCGTAACCACAACATGTCCGTAGCCGAACATCCGGGCGATCAACGTCTGTTCCAGGATCACGCCTTCAATGCTCTCGACAGCGAGTTCCTGTGTGCGCCGATTGAGCCAGCCGCGCTTCAAGATCACGCGGCGATTGGTGACCGCGAAATCGGTGGTCTTCATAATGATCAGTGAGCGCAGGAAGATAAACACGCCCACGAGAATGATGCCGAGGAAAATCAGCGCCGCCCAGGCGCCGACCCAAAACACCTTTGGCCACTCGCCGCGATGCAAAATCTCTTCGCCGGGGGCGAGGCTCTCGTCGATGTATCTCATAGCAAGCCAACGCGATCCTTGCCGCGCTGTTCCATTCCGGTTGGAACCGCGCCGCGCTTGCATTACCTAGTCGCCATGAGTTTTTCCGCTGACGAGCGCGAGCGCTACGCGCGCCATATCCTGCTGAAAGAGATCGGCGGCCCCGGTCAGCAAAAGCTGAAAGCGTCGACGGTCGCGATTGTCGGCGTCGGTGGTCTTGGCGCACCTGCCGCACTTTATCTTGCAGCAGCGGGCGTGGGATGCTTGCGACTGATCGACCACGATACTGTGGCGCTCTCCAACTTGCAGCGCCAAGTGCTCTTCAGCACCGATGATATCGGCACGCCTAAAACCGCGAGCGCAGAGAGTGCGCTGATCGCGCTCAATCCGCATGTCGATATCGACGCGCGTGCGGTGAAACTCAGCGCCGACAACGCCCGCGATTTGCTTGATGGCGCCGATGTCGTGCTTGATGGCACAGACGATTTCGCAACACGCTTTGCGGTCAACGATGCCTGCCGCGACCTTGGCGCGCCGCTTGTTTCTGGCGCGATTGGCCGTTGGGATGGGCAAGTGTCCGTCTTCAAGCGTGGCGGGCCGTGTTACCAATGTTTGGTGCTAGAGACGCCGCCGGATGCGGAAACGTGCGCGCAAGTCGGCGTCATCGGCGCGCTCCCTGGTGTGATCGGCGCTATGATGGCGCTCGAAGCGATCAAGGAGATCGCCGAAGCTGGCGAGACGCTGGTCGGAAGGCTGTTCATCTTCGACGGCCTCACCGCGCAAGCGCGCACTGTTACGCTCACGCGAGACCCGCACTGCCCTGTGTGTAGCCACGAGAGCGTGCAATCATGATTGAAGCAGAGTGGCGCGATCGCTTGATCGCCGCAGCGCGTCGCGATTGGGAGACACGCGCGAGGCTGGTGCAAAGCGGCGAATTGTTCGGCGGCTACCATCCTGAAATGGAAGCTGTGCACGCCGAGAACGCGGCTTTGCTCAACGAGGCATTTGACGCTATCGGCTGGACCGGACGCGACAAGCTCGACGATGAGGGCGCTGCCGCGGCGTTCATGATCCTGCAACACGCAATCTGCGCGCCTGCCGTGCAGCGTCGCGGCCTTGAGCTGATGCTCGATGCGATTCCGATCGGCGCCGCCAACACAATGGACGCCGCCTACCTCTCCGATCGCATCGCAATTTTTGAAGGCGGCGAGCAAAGCTTCGGCACACAATTCGACTGGGACGCGGACGGCCAGCTCTCACCGGCGCCGACGCGTGATATCGCTACATTAGATGAACGGCGCGCCAGCGTCGGTTTGCCGCCCATTGCTGACTCCATCGCTGAAATGCGCGGGCGGGCAGCGGCCGAGGGCGATGCGCCGCCTAAGGATTTGGCCAAACGTCGTGCCGATTTTGACGCATGGGCGCGCCGCGTCGGCTGGCGCGCTTGACCTTCAGCCCACGCGCGCCACTCTAGCGTCTCGGAGGGTGGACATGCTGCGTTGGATTTTTGGCGGCCTTTTGGCGCTTATCGGCTTGATCACGGTCATCGCGGTCGGCGGCTATTTCTATCTAAAGAGGCCTGACATCCCCTACGCAGCTCTGGCGACGCGTTATGAAAGCGCAGCATCGCGCTACGTCGATCTGCCTGGCGGCATTCGTATGCACTATCGCGACGAAGGCGCGCGCGATGCGCCGGTGCTGCTACTGGTGCACGGTTTTTCCGCGTCGCTGCACACCTGGGAGCCTTGGGTAGTGCGTCTCGCAACTGGCGAACAACGGATCAACGATTATCGCATCATCTCGGTTGACCTGCCCGGCCACGGCTTGACCAGCGCGCCGGCTGGTTATCGCGCCTCGGTCGAAAGCCTGCGCGATGCACTTGAAGCATTCACGCGGGCGCAACAGCTCGACCGCTTCTTCCTCGCTGGCAGCTCGATGGGCGGCAACATCGCGTGGGAGTACACGCTGAGCAATGCGGATCAGGTTCAAGGCTTGATACTCGTCGACGCGTCTGGCTGGCCTGAAACACGCGATGAATATGCGGAAGATCCGCCAGTTTTCCGCTTGCTACGTAGCCCGCTCGCGCCGCTCTTGCGCGATCTCGACAATACGGCGCTCGTGCGTCAAGGTCTCGAAAACTCCTTCGCCGATCCGAGCTTCGTCACCGATGCAATGGTGACGCGCTATTCCGAGTTCTCTCGCGCGCCGGGTCATCGCGACATCATTTTGCAACTCACGCTCGGCTTCCGCGAACGCAATTTCGCAACTGAGGAGCGGCTTGCGGAGATCAACGTGCCGACATTAGTCCTCACCGGCGATCAAGATCGCCTCGTCCCACCCGTTCACGCACAGCAATTCGCCGACGCCATTCCGAATGCGAGGCTGATCACGTTCGAGAACGTCGGCCACATTCCGCAAGAGGAAGTTGCGGATCAATCCTCTATGGCGGTGCATGAGTTTATCTATCAGGTGATCGAACCGCCAACGATGTGCGCAGCGCCCGGGGGGCGGTGTTAGCAGCCATCACACGAGCGTTGCGCAGGGAGTCTAGGCAAACCCGATGCTGACCACACGCCGCACCCTGCTCGCCGCTGCATCGGCCTCGCTTGCAGCCGCGCCGCGTCGAGCGTGGGCGCAAAACCTTTCGCGCGGCGTCTTCACACACGGCGTTGCATCGGGCGACCCGCTCAGCGATGGCGTTATCATCTGGACCCGGTTTGTCGGCGCTGATGGTGGGCAGATTGCGTGGGAGATATCAGAAGACGAAAACTTCGCGAACGTCACGCAACGGGGATATGCGAACTCAGACGCAGGCAACGATTTTTGCGTCAAAGTTGATGTACGTGGCATCGCTGCGGATCGGCGCTATTTCTATCGCTTCCTCGCAGGCAGCGAGGCGTCCCTCACAGGGCAAACACGCACCGCGCCTTTGGGAAGCGCGCAGAGCCTCAGCATCGCGCTAGTTTCCTGCTCCAATTACGCGTTCGGCTACTTTCATGCTTACGCTGACATCGCCGCACGCGACGACATCGACCTGGTTATTCACACGGGCGATTACATTTACGAGTACGGCGACAACGACTATCCTAGCCGACGCGACGCCGTCGCGGGCCGGGGCTTCGCGCCTACGCACGAGATTGTGACGCTCAATGACTATTATGCGCGCTACGCCGCGTATCACGCCGATCCGGACTTGCTCGAATTACGTCGGCGGAAGCCGATGTCGTGTGTCTGGGACGATCATGAGATCGCAAACAACGCCACTGCCGGCGGCGCGCAAAACCATCAGCGCGACGAAGGACTTTACACCGATCGTGTTGCGGCGGCGGCGAAAGCGTACTTCGACTGGCTGCCGATCCGACGCCCGGAAGCAACCGGCATTCGTATCCACCGCCACCTAGATTGGGGCGACCTTGCGCGCATTGCCCTACTCGATACGCGCATCACGGGGCGCATACGGCAACTCGATTATCAACGCGCGCTTGGCCTGCGTCTCCTGCAAGACGGCGAAGGGTCGAGTGCCGCTATCGAGCAGTTCCGCCGCACGCAGCTTGATGATCCGAACCGCACGCTACTCGGCGCCGATCAAGAAGCGTGGTTCGCCGACACGCTGGCGCAATCACGGCAACGCAGGCAAGTCTGGCAGATCGCAGCCCAGCAAGTCGTGATGGGCAAGCAAATCGCTGGCGCAGGCGCCTCTGCTTTGGTGGCGGCGGATGCACACGGCAACACACGGCGCTACGTCGCGGCAGGCGAACGGCTGGGGCGCCACGACATGCCGTGGAACCTTGACGCCTGGGACGGCTATCCCGCAGCGCGTTCGCGCTTCCTTCAAGCGTGCGCGGCACATGCAAACAACGCCGTCGTTCTCGGCGGCGATAGCCACAATTGTTGGCTGAACAATTTGCCAACCGAAGATGGATCGCGCCTCGCCGCGATTGAATTCGCTGGCGGCAGCGTCACGTCACCGGGGCTTGAACGGGCACTCGCTGGCGCGGCGCCCGGCGCACGCGAAAGCATGATGCGCAGCGCCAACCCACAGCTCGCCTGGTGCGACGCGACCAAGCGCGGCTACGGCGCGCTGCGCTTCACCCGCACCGCTTGCGAAGCCGATTGGGTGGCGTTCGACGATGTACGCGTGCCGGAAGCGGGAACGCCAACCATCACCCGGCTTGTCTCCGAGCCAAGCGCCGCCGCGGGCCCGAGCGCCTGGGCGCCGCAGCATATCGACTTCCGCCACCCCCGCTCGCCCACCTAGGCTCTTGCATCACGGCGCGACGTTCGCCAGCGTTGCCGCATGAGTACCGATTGGCTTCGCGGCGCAGTTATCTATCAAATCTATCCGTGCTCGTTTCGCGACAGCGATGGCGATGGCGTTGGCGATCTTAAGGGCGCCATTGAGAAGCTCGACCACATAGCGGCGCTCGGCTGCGATGCGATTTGGCTGTCGCCCTTCTTTCGCTCGCCGATGAAGGATTATGGCTACGATGTCAGCGATTACACGGACGTTGATCCGCTGTTTGGCTCGATCGCCGATGCGGATGCGTTGATCAAGCAAGCACATGACCTCGGCCTGAAAGTGATTATCGACCAGGTGTGGTCGCATTCATCGGACCAGTGCGCGTGGTTTACCGAGAGCCGCGCTAGTCGCGATAATCCGAAAGCGGATTGGTACGTGTGGGCCGATGCGAAGCCGGATGGTTCACCGCCGAACAATTGGCAAGCCATGTTCGGCGGCTGCGCGTGGACGTGGGATTCGCGCCGCCGACAATACTACCTGCACAACTTCCTCTCCGAGCAACCCGACCTCAACGTGCGCAATCCGGCGGTGCAAGATGCGCTCCTCGATGTGGCGCGCTTCTGGCTCGATCGCGGCGTTGATGGCTTTCGCCTCGATGTGGTGAACTTCTTCATTCATGACGCGCAGCTGCGCGATAATCCGCCAATCACGACGCTTAAGCGAGCGCCGCCGCGTCCGCATCAGTTTCAACGCCATCTCTACAGCCGCACACAGCCCGAAACGCTTCAGTTCATCACACGGTTGCGCGCGCTGCTTGATCAGTATGGCGCGATGGCTGTCGGCGAGATCGAGGATGAGGAGCCGCTGAAGGTTCAGCGTGATTATACGGACGGCCCCGATCGCTTGCACACGGCCTATTCATTCTTCTTGCTCCGACAGCGTGAGATGACTCCAGCTGTGATCAAGGACGCGATGGCGCAATGGGAAGGCGCGCGCGGGTGGCCGTCTTGGTCGCTATCGAACCATGACGTAATAAGATTTCCCACACGCCTCGCGGACGACAATCCGCAGCGCATCAAGCTGATGCTGGCGCTGCTGCTCTCATTGCGTGGCGCCGCCTTCTTGTATCAGGGCGACGAACTCGGGCTGCCACATGCGGACGTGTCGTTCGAACGCTTGCGCGATCCGGAAGCGATTGCCTTTTGGCCCTCCGGCATTGGCCGCGACGGCGCGCGTACGCCGATGCCCTGGCGGAGCGACGCTGGCATGGCCGGTTTCACAGAGGCCCCGGATGCCTGGTTACCGCTCGATCGGCGTCACGCGAAGCTCACACCAGATGTGCAGGAAGGCGATCCGAACTCGGTGCTTACCTTCACGCGCGCGATGATCGCGCTGCGCAAAGAAAGCGCCGCCCTACGTGAGGGAAGCTTTGTCGTGCTTGATGCGCCAGAACCGGTGCTGGCCTTCGAACGAAGACTCGGCGACGAGCGCGTGCTCTGCCTCTTCAATCTGGGGTCAGAGCCGACCTTGCGCCCCTTGCCTCCGGGCGCCGCCGTGAAGCTTGCCATCGGCGATACCTCGCCCGGAGTCGGGAGCGTGACCTTGGGCGGGTATTCTGGGTTGCTGGTCGCACTTTGAGGCGAACGGGCTAGTCAGCACGGCAGGGGTTACTTTATAACACTCTGGATGACGCCGATGAGCAGAACGCCGGATCGGAAGCGGGGGCGCGCCAACATGCGCGGCTTTGCCCTGCTCGCCGCGACCATCGCGCTGTTCCTGCAAATCTTCGTCGTTCAAACCCATACGCACGTGCAGCCGCCACTCGGGGTGCTGGGCTACGAGCGCACCCAAGACGTTCACACAGCGGACGACGGGCACAACCACACCCATGTCAGCGTCGTGCACGAACAAAGCGGCTGCTTCGTTTGCGCCGCATTCTCGGCATCGGGCCGCGCGCTTTTGCCGGACGTTGCAGCGCTCATCTTCGCGCACAGTGCAGCTTACGAAACCGCAGCGCTTGCGATCCGTCGTGCGCCTCGCGCGTTGACGCATTCCTGGCAAAGCCGCGCGCCACCCATCGCTCTCTAAGCACCATCGCCGCGCTCGTCCGAGCGCAACGCCGCGCGTCCGCGCGCGCACTCCATGCTTAGAGGCAATTCAATATGCGTACCAATTTTAAAACCTACTTGCTCGGCTTTGTCGCCGTGGCCGTTCTCATTCCAGGCACCGCTCTGGCGCAAGACACCACGGGTGACGAAGAAGTCGTCGTCACCGCTCCACTCGAAGGCTCTCGCATCGAAAGCTTGCAAGGCGCACAAGTTCTGCGCCGCGACGATATCATCGCCACGTTGAACGGCGGCTTAGGCGACACGCTCGACGCACAGCCGGGCATCGCCACCACCTTCTTTGGCGCGGGCGCCAGCCGTCCAATCATTCGCGGCCTAGGTGAAGACCGCGTTCGCGTGCTGCAAAACGGCATCGGTACGATTGACGCATCCACCGCGTCACCCGATCACGCCGTCACCTCCGACGGCTTGGACGCTGAACGCATCGAAATCCTGCGCGGCTCTGCAGCGCTCGCGTACGGCGGCAACGCTATCGGCGGCGTCGTCAACGTGCTCGACCAATCGATACCAACGCGCGCAATCGACGGCTTCACGTTCAACGGCTTGCTCGCCTCATCGAGCGTCGATGATGGGATACACGGCGCTGGCCGCGCCGGCTTCGGCGCTGGCGATTTCGCGTTGGCCCTCTCTTATGCGGGCAGCGAGACTGATCCGTACGACACGCCCGTCGGCGTCGCCGCCAACCAATATACGGAGAGCCGCGCGTACGGCATTGGCGGCTCAATGCTCGGCGATTGGGGCTTCGCTGGTCTGGCGGTAAAACAAACCGAAAATGAGTACGGCCTGCTGCCGCATCATGACGATGAACCGGCTGGTCACATCGAACTTGAGCAAACGCGCATCGAGTCGCGCGGCGACTTCCGCGTGAATTGGGGCGCGTTCGATCGGCTCGACTACGGCGTTCAACACTCTGAGTACGAACACACTGAGTTCGAAGGCAATGGCGAAGCCGGCACGATCTTCAACAGCCAAGGCTACGAAGCCCGCCTCGAAGCACACCATCGCAGCGAGCGCCTGCGTGGCGCGGTCGGCTTGCAATACTCCGATGTCGATTTCGGCGCTGTCGGCGAAGAAGCCTTCATCACCGACACCAACACGCAAGACACCGGCGTCTTCATCGTCGAGCGCTTGGATCTGGGCGGCTGGGGCGTTGAAGGCGGCGCGCGCTATGAGCGTCGCGAGCTCGACAACGTCACGGTCGGTGGGCGCGAGTTTGATACGTGGGCGGCTTCAGGCGGCGTGTTCTTCCGTCCGGCGCAAAACTGGTTCTTGGGCGCAACGCTTGCCCGGACTGAGCGCGCGCCAACGGCGGTCGAGTTGTTCTCTGACGGTTTGCACCTTGCGACCGAGAGCTACGAAATCGGCAATGCTGATCTCGATCCGGAAACCGCGCTCTCGCTCGAGGCTTCGGCGCGGTATGATAACGGCGCGCTGAGCGTTGAACTCAATCTCTACCGGATCGAGTTCGAAGACTACATCGCGCTGCTCGACACTGGCGTCGTCTTCTGGGTCGATGAAGACGCCGGGACTGATGGCTTCAGCCCGCCCGATGCAATTCCGCTCGGCGCCGAAGAGTTCGGCGTATTTGGATTTGACCAGCGGGACGCCACGTTCGAAGGCGGCGAGTTCGCGGTGCGCGCGCGTCTGTTCGAAACCAACGGCGTGCAGGTCAGCGCTGATGCCGCTTACGATTGGGTACGCGCAAGCTTCGACGGCGGCGGCGTGCCGCCACGCATTCCGCCATCATCGCTGACACTCGGTCTTGCGGCGGATGGCGAGCGTTGGTCGGGCCGCGTGGAAATCGTTGATGTAGCCGAGCAAGATCGCCTTGCGGCGTTCGAGACGCCTACGGATGGCTACACCTTCTTCAATGCCGGCATCGCGTTTCGCCCGCATGGTGAGGAGAGCAATTGGTCGCTGCGTCTCGACGGCCGCAACCTCACCGATGAAGAAGGTCGCGTGCACTCGTCTTTCCTGAAAGACGACCTCGCACTCCCCGGCCGCAATCTGCGCTTCACGGTGCTGACGAGCTTCTAAACGTCAAAGGGCCCGGCTTTCGCCGGGCCCTTCTTCGTTCAGCTCAGAACAGTTCTAGCGGAAGCTGATCGTCACCGCCGTACGGCGGTTCAGAGGCTCACGTACGCCGTCGCGCGTTGCGCGGGCGAGATCGGTTTCGCCGCGCGCTTGCGCTTGAATCGAGCCAGCAGCGACGCCGCGCGCTACAAGGGCGTCACGGACGACGCCAGCACGACGCTCCGACAGACCTTGGTTGTACGCAGGCGAACCCGACGTGTCGGTGTGACCGACCACAACGATGCCGCTGACATTGCACTGGCGCGCGCGAGCAACCGCCGCATCGATGGTTTCAAGTGCTGCTTGATTGAGCGCCGAACGATCCCATTCGAAGTACACGACGAAATCCGATGTCGGGCACGCAACCGGCGGCGGAGTCGGTGGTCGAACGACTGGCGGCGGCGTCGGCGGGCTCACCACTGGTGGCGGCGCAGCGCCCGCAAACTGCCAACGCAGACCGGCGAAGATGCCTTGATGCTCATATTCAATGTCGGTGCCGGCAAAATCCGCCTCTGGGATCGTGAAATAGCGATAGCCAACATCAAGATCGAGACGCTCAGTCAGTCCGATGGCGACACCGGCCAGAGCTTGGTAAGCCAATCCGTCCTCATCGCCCGCAGTTGCTATATCGAGGTTACCCATGCCAACGCCGACGCCAACATACGGCTCAAAGCGGCCGCCGCGATTGAAATCATAATAGGCGTTGATCATCAGCGCCGTGGAGCTGATCTCTTGGCTCGCCGGCTCGAACTCGTTGTCGCGGTGTGAGAGCTCACCTTCGAGACGGAAGTTGTTCGCGAACGCGTAGCCAAGGCCGCCGCTATAGGCGATGCCTTCATCGAGTTCGTTTTCGGTGCTGTTCTCAGTCGCGGTGACATCAATACCAGTGCCGACGTCCAGGCGGCCGTACCAGCCTTCCGTAGCGTGCGCGGCGCCGGTGGATGTGGCGACCAATAGTGCCGCGAGCGTGAGCGTCTGCTTCACTTTCTTGAGCATGAGGTATCCCCTGTATCTCACCAGCGGCCCTGCTGGCCGCTCCGAGTAAGGCACCTCTACGCCTTCAAACTGGCGCCGTTAACCATAATTCGCGAAAGAAAACGCGGTTTCGCAAAGTGTAATTGAGCTGACACAAATCTGCGCGCGCAAGCTGCCGGTTCCAATGACCGACGTCGCACACGCTTGAGGCGCGCACTCAAAGCATCGACGGAATGACGCGATCCGGCGGCTTGTGGCCGTCGGCGAAGGTCTTGATGTTGATGATGACCTTTTCGCCCATGTCGATGCGGCCTTCGATCGTGCCGGAGCCCATGTGCGGCAGCAGCATGACGTTCGAGAGCTTTTTCAGCTTCGGATTGATCGCCGGCTCGTTCTCGAACACGTCGAGACCCGCGCCCGCGAGTTCGCCCTTCTCTAGCATCCGCGCCAGTGCGCCTTCGTCGATCACCTCGCCACGCGCAGTGTTGACGATGTAAGCGTGCGGCTTCAGCAGCGCCAAGCGGCGCGCAGAGAGCAAGTGATAGGTGGCCGGCGTATGCGGGCAATTCACCGACACAATATCCATGCGCGACAGCATCTGATCGAGACTATCCCAGTAGGTTGCCTCAAGCTCTTGCTCGACGTGGGCGCTCACCTTGCGGCGGTTGTGGTAGTGGATTTGCAAGCCGAACGCGCGCGCGCGCCGCGCCACCGCCTGGCCGATGCGGCCCATGCCGATGATGCCGAGGCGCTTGCCCCAGATACGGCGGCCCATCATCCAGGTCGGCGACCAGCCGGTGAACTTGTCCTGCTCGATAATCTTCACGCCCTCGACGATCCGGCGCGGCACCGCGAGGATCAGCGCCATCGTCATGTCGGCGGTGTCTTCAGTCAGAACGCCTGGCGTGTTGGTGACAGTGATTCCGCGCTGCACGGCTGTCGCCACGTCGATGTTATCGACGCCCGCGCCGTACTGCGCGATGAGGCGAAGCTGTTCACCCGCGCGCGAAAGCACGCGGCCATCGATGCGATCGGTCACGGTCGGCACCAGCACGTCAGCGCGGGCCACGGCCGAGGCGAGGTCTTCCGCCGTGAATGGTTTGTCCTCGACGTTCAATTCGGCGTCGAACAATTCACGCAGGCGCGTCTCCACCGGATCGGGCAGACGGCGCGTAACAACAACTTTGAGCTTTGACGGCATTCACACTCCATAAACCACGAAACGGGCCGGTCAAAGGCAGCGCATTAAATCCACTTTCATGGAGAGCGCGGCATCTTCCACTTCCCCTCCGACATGAGGGGCAAGAACTTAAAGGTTGGGTAGATGCGCCGTGGGATTTCAGCCGCGTTGGTCGCGGCAGCCGCTATTTTTGCCTTCGGCGCCGCGCAAGCGGACACGCCGAGCATGGGCGCGGAGTCAAACCTGCCCGTTCCCCGCTTCGTCAGCCTGAAGACGCCGGACGCAAATGGCCGCCATGGACCCGGCTTAGAACACCCGGTCGATTGGATTTATCAGCGTGTCGGCCTGCCGCTGCAGGTGACGGGCGAAAGCGGGCCGTGGCGCCGCGTTGTCGATCCGGACGGCGCGACCGTCTGGATTCACATGCAAAATCTCGACGCCCGCCGCATGGCCTTCGTCCGCGAGAACGCCACCTTGCGCCGGAGCGCACGCGCTGACGCCCGCCCGATCGCCCATCTGGACGCGGGCGTCGTCGGTGCGCTCACCGGCTGTGAGGGCGACTGGCGCCGTGTCGCCGTCGGCGGCCGCGTCGGCTGGGTCCAGGAAAGCGCGCTCTGGGGCGCTGCGTGCGAGGGGCTCTAAGGCCCCAAACCCTTGTTTTCCGTTGCAAAGGGGCACGCCGCCCCCCCCTTTCGCTTGCCCCTTCGCTTGCCCCTGGGGGGCGTGTTGTTTAAGCCCAAGCCTTCCTTTTGACGCTTGAGCGCGAGAACACCATGGCCGAGCGGCCCTCTTCCTTCTCCTATGAAGACCTGATCGCCTCCGGCGAAGGCCGCCTGCACGGTCCCGGCAATGCGCAATTGCCGCTACCGCCGATGCTGATGTTCGATCGCATCACCAGCGTCACTGCTGAAGGCGGCGACCACGGCAAGGGCGTGATGATCGCCGAGTTCGATATCAATCCGGAGCGTTGGTTCTTCGAATGCCACTTCCGCGGCGACCCGGTTATGCCGGGCTGCCTGGGCCTCGACGCCATGTGGCAGCTCTCCGGTTTCTTCATGGCTTGGGCGGGTTCGCCTGGTCGCGGCCGAGCGCTGGGTGTTGGTGAAGTCGCCTTCCGCGGCCAGATCACGCCCAAGACCAAGCTCGTGACTTACGAAATCCATCCCAAGCGCATCATCCAGCGCTCGCTGCACATGATTGTCGCCGACGGCGTCACCAAAGCTGATGGCGTCACTATCTATACGGCCAAGGATCTCAAAGTCGGCCTGTTCTCACCGGAACAGCTCGAAGCCCAAATGAAATAATAGATGAAGTAACGGAGAAACGCATGCGTCGCGTCGTCGTCACCGGCATGGGGATCGTCTCCTCGATTGGAAACAATACGCAGGAGGTCTTGGCCTCGCTTCGCGAAGGCAAGAGCGGCATTCGCGCAGCGCCGGAATACGCTGACAAAGGCATGCGCTGCCAAGTGCATGGTGAGCCGACGCTGAAGCCGGAAGACGTCGTCGACAAACGCAACATGCGTTTCATGGGCGAAGGCTCCGGCTGGAACTTCGTCGCGATGGAGCAGGCCATCGTTGATGCGGGCTTGAAACCGGAAGAAGTTTCGCACGAGCGCACAGGCATCATCATGGGCTCAGGCGGCCCTTCTGCACGCGCGATCGTGCTGGCGGCTGACACTGCGCGCGAAAAGGGTGCGCGGCGCGTGGGCCCATTCGCAGTACCGAAAGCGATGAGCTCAACCGCGAGTGCAACGCTCGCGACGCCGTTTGAAATTCGCGGTGTGAACTATTCGATCAGCTCGGCCTGCGCGACCAGCGCGCATTGCATCGGTAATTCATACGAAATGATCCGCGACGGCCGACAAGACATCATGTTCGCCGGCGGTAGCGAAGAACTGGATTGGACGCTCTCGGTTCTGTTCGACGCCATGGGCGCGATGAGCACCAAATATAACGACACGCCCGAGCGCGCCTCACGCGCCTACGACAAAAACCGCGACGGCTTTGTCATCGCCGGTGGCGCGGGCGTGCTGGTGCTGGAAGAATACCAACGCGCCAAGAAACGCGGCGCGAAGATTTACGCTGAACTCGCTGGCTACGGCGCCAATAGCGACGGCCACGACATGGTCGCGCCATCCGGCGAAGGCGCTACGCGCTGCATGCAGATGGCGCTCAAATACGTCGATCGCCCCGTCGATTATCTCAACCCGCACGGCACTTCGACACCAGTCGGCGATCTGAAAGAGATGGAAGCGGTGCGCGCAGTGTTTGGCGCGAAGATGCCGATGATCTCGAGCACCAAGTCTTTGACAGGTCACTCATTGGGCGCCGCAGGCGTGCAGGAAGCAATCTATTCGATCCTCATGCTCAATAACGGCTTTGCCTGCGAGAGCGCGCACATCGAAGAGCTTGATCCGGCCTTCGAAGACATGCCTATCCTGCGCAAACGCGAAGACCGCGAACTGAACTGCGTGCTCAGCAACTCGTTCGGCTTCGGTGGCACAAACGCCAGCTTGGCATTTACGCGCGCCGCTTAACAGAAGAGCGCCGGCCCGCTTTCGCAGACCGGCGCTCAAAGCGATCCCAGTGAGACGAGGGGTAACTCGGCTTTCGGTATCGCGTGCGCTGACGAACGCCGGAGGCCATTGGTGGTTCCGAACGGAGTCAGGTCTGGCGCCAATCAGGCACGGCGAGCGGCTCGCGAAAAGCAAAGCGCTGCAGGTGGTCAATGACCACGCCCGCCATTCGGGTGGTCTCTTCTGCGGTCGGCGCTTCGATGCGCAGACTTAAAGTGTCCGGCGCGGCGCGCATCAAGCACACGACGCTTTCGGAGAACGCCACGCGGCCTTCGTCCGGCGTGAAGGTCACGTTCAATCGGTGCGACCAATGCTTGCAGAGCTGTTGTAAGAAGCGGCTGGCTTCTGGTGTTGAGATGTCCGTTTCGATTGCGTGCATCGTCATGTCCGTTCAATCGCTTGCGCCGCGCCGTCAATGGCTGCCGTGACCCGTTGCAGATTGTCATCGCTCAGCGGTCCACGCTCGATACGGAGACGCAAAGCGAGCTTTAGATTCTCCATCGCGCGCAGCAGCTGCGGCGAGCGCCCACTGGAAAAACTCTCTCCCACCGATGCAATGCGCTCAAACAAGGCCTCTACGCCTCGCTTGTTGCTGGCGAGCTCATCCCGGCCTTGCTCAGAAGCTGCGTAGAGTTTCTTGGCGCCGTCGCTGGCTGTCAGTTCCGCAAAGCCCATCTCCTCGAGCATGGTGAGGAGCGGGTAAATCACACCGGGACTCGGCGCGTAGGCGCCACCGGCGCGATGCTCGATCTCCTTGATGATCTCGTAGCCATGCCGCGGCTGCTCGGCGATCAGCGCCAGCACAACGAACTTGAGGTCGCCATGCTCGAACATCCGGCGCATGCCACCGCCGCGCCGGTGATGACCCCGACCGCTCCAATGACCGCGCTCCGTGCCTGCACTTGCTTCTCCGGTCTCGCCACGCCTTGGCCCTCGCATGCCGCGATGGCCCCAACTTTTTCCATATCTTTTTCTGTGAAACAATTCTCTCTCCGTGTGTGTTTCGATATATCTGACCGGAAGATATATCGAAACTACATCTTGTCAAGCTTCTGCGTGGGGTTGACCCCACAACCTGGGCGCCCGCAGGTGCGCGCACTGTTTTCACGGAGTGCCGGACATGGCTGACGAATGGGTGTTTCCGAAGGGCGAATTGATGCGCGGCAAGCGCGGCCTGATCATGGGCGTCGCCAACGACAAATCGATCGCCTGGGGCATCGCCAGCCAACTCGCCGCGCAGGGCGCTGAATTGGCCTTCACCTATCAAGGCGAGGCGCTGGAGAAACGCGTGCGCCCCTTGGTGCAAAGCATCGGCGCCGACACCATGCTCGAATGCGACGCCACAAATGACGATCAGCTCGACGCTGTGTTCGCAGCGCTCGAAAAGAAATGGGGTAAGCTCGACTTCCTCGTTCACTCGATCGCCTTCTCCGACAAGAACGAGCTCAAAGGCTCGTTCATCGAGAACACGACACGCGCGAACTTCCTGCGCTCATTGGACATCTCCGCGTTCTCATTCGTCGCCGCCGGCAAGCGCGCCGCAAAGATGATGGAGCGCGGCGGCTCGATGATCACTCTTACCTATCTCGGCGCCGAGCGCGTGCTGCCGAGCTACAACGTGATGGGCGTCGCCAAAGCCGCACTCGAAGCCTCGATGCGCTATATGGCGCGCGACCTTGGCCCTTCCGGCATTCGCGTCAACGCGATCAGCGCAGGCGCCATGCGCACGCTGGCCATCGCCGGCATCCAAGGCGGACGCGGCCTCATCCAGACCGGCCGCGAATGGTCGCTCATGAAGGAAGACACGAGTATGGAAGGCATCGCTGGCTGTGCGCTCTGGCTCTGTTCAGACCTCGGTCGCTCCACCACCGGCGAAGTGATCCACGTCGACGCCGGTTTCCATGTGGTTGGCTTGCCGGAAACAGGCGGCGAATGAACAGGGACTGATATGGAACCGCTGCTTCAATTCTACGCCATCATCGTCGCCGGCATTGCACTTGTTGCGATCGGCGCGTTTGTATTCAAGAAAATCGGCTTCTAAGTCGGCGCCGGAAATCGCAACTGCAACGCAGCACCAGGATTGAGCGGCGCGAGCGTCAGCGTGCCGTTCAGCTGCTGCGCTAGCGAGCGCACGATGCGCATGCCGAGGCTCCGCGTCGATTCTATGGTGACGCCCTGAGGCAGCCCTGCGCCATCATCAGCAACGATGAGCTGAAGTTCGTTCGTCGGCAGGCGCTCTAACGTGATCCGAATCGTGCCGGGACCATCGGCGCTGAACGCGTGCTTCAGCGCGTTGGTGATTGCTTCGGTGATGATCATCGAGAGCGTCAGCACTTGATCGATCGGCAAGCGCACGTCCGGCGTTTCGACGCGGATGACGATGTTCTTAGCGCCCGTTCCCTCAAGCAGATCATGGCACAGTTCTTCGATCAGCGGGCCGATCATCCGGTCAGCGTTGGCCGGATCGTAGAGTAGCCGGTGCGCGCGCGACATGGCGCGCAAACGTGTCGTCGCTTGCTCGAGTGCGAGAGCCGCTGGCGTGCCATCATGCTCGCGTTGCTGCATTGAAAGCATCGCCGCCACGAACTGCATGTTGTTGGCGACACGGTGCTGCAACTCTTTGAACATCGACTCGCGCATCTGAACGACACGCGCCAGTTCTGTCCGCTGCTCCTGCTGACGCGACACGACGCGATGCAACATCTCGATCAGCGCAATGTCGATGAACGCAACGCATGCGTAAAATCCGAGGCCCACCCCAGCCGTCGCGCCGAACTGCCAGCTCGCAGCCGGCCCCATAAACATGAACCAGGCCAGCGCCGCCGAGAGCACAGCTACGATCGCCGCCGGGCGCGCGCCGCCGAGTAGCGCTGTTAGAATGATTGCCGGAAAAAACGTCAGAAACGGAAATGGCGCCAAATGAGTATGTAGCGCCATGCGTACGCCAACAGCGATCGCAAGCAGAACCAAGCCGATCGCGAGCCCCGCCCACGCGTTGCTCCGCACAGCAATGATGCGGTTAATCCAGATATCGAAAGATTTGATCCAACTCTCCCGCAACAGCGCAGGCTGGCGCGGGGCGCGAGCGAGGAACCGGATACAGGGTCTGTGCGTATCCCGCTATGTCATAGGCTGCATTTGGGGAAGACATTCTGCACATGAGCGTGCAATCAGCGCCGATGCCGTACGTCTCTTGTCCATCATGTCCGTTGCGCGCCAACGGGCCGTTCAAGGACTATGCCGATCGAGATATCAAGTTTCTCGATGACCTAAAAAAGGATCATCTCTCCGTCGAGGCTGGCCGCGATATCGTTCATGCAGGCGATCCCGATCCGCCGCTCTTTACTTTGTTTTCCGGCTGGGCGTTTCGCTACAAATTGCTGCCCGACGGACGGCGTCAGATTTTGAATTTTCTCTTGCCCGGCGATCCGATTGGCTTTCAGGGGCACATGTTCGAAGCGGCCCCACATAGCGTGCAAACGCTCACTGACGTAGAGCTTTGCTCGTTCCATCGCAGCAAAGTGTGGGAGCTTTTCCGTTCGCATCCGGAACTGGCGTTCGATCTGACTTGGCTGACCGCGCGCGAAGAATGCTTCGTTGACGACAATTTGCTTACGGTGGGACGGCGCAATGCGGTGGAATCTGTCGGCGCGTTGCTGATCCATCTTTACAAGCGCGCCGATGCTTTAGGTTTGCATCGCAATGGCGGCGTCGCGTTTCCGCTGACACAAGCGCACATCGCCGATGCGCTCGGCTTGTCTCTGGTCCACACCAACAAGTCGCTGCGCAAACTTTCGAAGCTCGGCATGCACGAGATCAAGAACGGCACGCTGACGTTTTCGAACGGGCGCGCCATGGAAAAACTCGCGCAACTCTTTGATGAGCCGATGAAGCCGCGACCGCTGCTTTAGCTTGGAGCGCCGGCGCTCCGTTAAGCTCCACCTTCCAGTGCCTCAGCCAAGATTGCGCGCGCAGCGTCGGCATCCTCAGCAATCGCCATCAGGCGCCAGCCGTGTTCCATCATCGACGGATCAAGCTCAGCCATCAGTATGTTGAACTCCGGCAGCAGCGCCTCGATACCAGCGCTCTGCAGCACAGATTGCGCTACCACCGCTTCCGAGCGGGACGAGTAGCGCGCGACGATGACGAGCGAGGACATGAGCGCACTCTAACACCAGAAGCGGCGAAATCTGGACCAACAAGAAGCCCGCCGCTTGCGCGACGGGCTTTTCCGGTTCTGTTTGTGCAGCTAAAGCTTAGTCGCCCGAGCCTTCGCGGCGCGGACGGTCGCGACCGCCGCCACCGCTGCGCCGCGGACCGCGATCGCCACGGTCACTACGCTCGCGGCGCGGACCTTCGTCCACCGCTTCTTCGCCCATCTCAGCCGAAAGATCGGCGCCGGTGACTTGATCGACGACTTTCATCGAGAGCTTCACCTTGCCGCGATCGTCAAAGCCCAAGAGCTTCACCTTCACGATGTCGCCTTCCTTGACCACATCACCCGGCTTTTCGACGCGCTCGCGCGCCAGCTGAGACACGTGAACGAGGCCGTCCTTGGCGCCGAAGAAGTTCACGAAGGCGCCGAACTCCATCACCTTCACGACCTTGCCTTCATAGATCTGGCCGACTTCCGCTTCGGAGGTCAGCGACTTGATCCACTTGATCGCCGCTTCGATCGACTCGGCGTTGGCCGAAGCGACTTTCACCGTGCCGTCGTCTTCGACGTTCACTTTCGCGCCAGTCTTTTCGACGATTTCGCGGATGACCTTGCCGCCGGTGCCAATCACGTCACGGATCTTATCGACCGGGATTTTGATCTGCTCGATACGCGGTGCGTTCTTGCCGACTTCGCCGCGCGGCGCGTCCATGGCTTTGTTCATCTCGCCAAGGATGTGCAGACGAGCGCCGTGTGCACGCTCAAGGGCGACCTTCATGATCTCCTCGGTGATGCCAGCGACTTTGATGTCCATCTGCAGCGAGGTGATGCCCTTCTCGGTGCCGGCGACTTTGAAGTCCATGTCACCGAGGTGATCTTCATCACCCAGAATGTCGGTCAGAACTTCGAAGCCGTAGTCTTCGAGAATGAGGCCCATCGCGACGCCCGCAACCGGTGCTGCAATCGGAACGCCTGCATCCATGAGCGCCAGCGACGAACCGCAAACCGTGGCCATCGACGACGAGCCGTTCGATTCGGTGATCTCGGAGACGAGGCGCACCGTGTACGGGAATTGCTCAGCCGTCGGCAGAACCGCTTTCATCGCGCGCCAAGCCAACTTGCCGTGGCCGATTTCGCGGCGGCCGGCGCCACCCATGCGGCCGGTTTCACCGACGCTGTAGGGAGGGAAGTTGTAGTGGAGCATGAAGCGCTCTTTGGTCGTGCCTGAGAGCGCGTCGATGAATTGCTCGTCTTCGCCGGTGCCGAGCGTGGCGACGACGATCGATTGTGTTTCACCACGGGTGAACAGCGCCGAGCCGTGCGTACGCGGCAGGAAGCCGACCATCGACTCGATTGGGCGCACCTTGTCGACGGCGCGGCCATCGATGCGGCCTTTTTCTTTGACGATGCGCGTGCGGACGACGTCGCTTTCAACTTCCTTGAACACTTCCTTGATGATGTTGCCATCGGCGCCATCGGGATTAGCTTCCGACTTACCGAGTTGCGCTTTCACCTTGTCTCGTAGAGCGCCGACAGCAGCGTAACGCTCGTCCTTCTTGGTGATCTTGTAGGCCGTCGCGAGGTCAGCGCCGACGAGGCTAACGATCTTGCCCTTAAGAGCGGAGTGATCCGGCGGCGTGAACTCGAACGGCTCTTTGCCGGCTTTTTCAGCGAGCTCGATGATCGCGTCGATCACCGGCTGCATGCCTTTGTGTGCAAGCGAAAGCGCCTGGAGCATCTGCTCTTCGGTGAGCTCTTTCACTTCCGACTCGACCATCATGATCGCGTTGGCGGTGCCAGCGACGACGAGATCAAGCGACGAACCCGCCATTTCTGGAATGGTCGGGTTCAGCACTGGCTTACCGTCGATCCAGCCGACGCGTGACGCGGCGATCGGGCCCATGAACGGTACGCCGGAAATGGTCAGCGCCGCAGAGGCGGCAACCAACGCCAGCAGATCGGATTCGTTTTCGTTGTCCCACGAGAGAACCGTGATGATGACTTGCACTTCGTTCTTGAAGCCATCGACGAACAGCGGACGGATCGGACGATCGATCAGGCGCGACAGCAGCGTTTCACGCTCAGTCGGACGGCCTTCACGCTTGAAGAAGCCACCGGGAATGCGGCCCGATGCGAAATACTTTTCTTGGTAGTTCACGGTCAGCGGGAAGAAGTCCTGCCCCGGCTTTGCTTCCTTCGCGTACACGACGGTCGCGAGCAAAGCGGTCTCGCCCCAGGTGGCGAACACTGCGCCATCAGCCTGGCGCGCAACGCGGCCAGTTTCGAGCGTTAGCGGACGACCCGCCCAATCAAGAGAAACGGATTTGATATCAAACATTAGAACGTACTCCAGGCCGTGAGCCCCTGCTCAATCGGCCGTAGCGGACATGCACAACAGCGGATTCCGTTGCGCGTATTGCCTCCGGCCCGAACGGACGGAGGTGGTCTTTGGGAGCGAATGGCGAGAGTGAGTGGCGAATGGAAATGCGACGGCGCTTGCACCATTCGCTATTCGCCATTCGCCATTCGCAGCCTGCGCTTAGCGGCGCAGACCCAACTTTTCGATGATCGCTTGGTAGCGCGATACTTCGGTGTTTTTCAGATAGTCCAACAACCGGCGGCGTTGGCTGACCATTTTCAGCAAGCCTTGGCGCGAGTGGTTGTCTTTCTTGTGAGTCTTGAAGTGCTCGGTGAGGTTGGTGATGCGCTCTGAGAGGATCGCAACCTGAACTTCCGGCGAGCCGGTGTCGTTCTTGCTCTTCGCGTTGTCTTTAATGAGCGCGGCTTTGCGCTCTGCGGTAACCGACATCGGTACTCCTTTTAATCTGCGATGTTGAACACGCGGCTCGGCTCAAATCGGCCGGCACGCACGTCACCCAGCGCCACCGCTTTGCCCTCAAAGAGAGCCACTGCCGCACGGGACGCGTCCTGCCCGGCAATGGTGCGATCGCGAAACTTCGGCCTCAGCGCCTCCATCACATGCGGAAGGAGAACGATGGGCCGTCCTTGTCTGAGCTTGAACGCGTCCTCGCCGTTGATGGCCAGTGCCGGGATGTCGTCCAGCGCGGTCTCAACGGGCTTCAGGCGTTCTGACGCGGCGCCCTTATGGCGCAAATCCTCGAGCACGTCGAGGGTGACTGATTCGGCTTCCGTGAAGGGCCCAACGGCGGTCCGGCGCAGCCGCCAGACATGGCCCTCGGCGCCCAATCTGGCCGCGAGATCGCGGACCAAAGCTCTGATGTAGAAGCCTTTTCCGGAGCGAACCCGGAAATGGGCGAGGTCCGGCTCGCTCCCAACGAGTTCGGCCTCATAGACCGTGACCAGCCGGGATTCGAGTTCCACCGTCTCGCCGGCGCGGGCCAGGTCATAGGCGCGCTCGCCATCAACTTTCACCGCGCTGAATTGCGGCGGGATCTGCTCGATCTCACCGATAAAGCTCGGCAACGCCACGCGAATGGCCTCCGGCGTCGGGCGAACGTCGCTCTCGGCGATCGATTTGCCCTCGCGATCCTGGGTGTCGGTCGAGACGCCCCATTTGATCGTGAAGAGATAAGTTTTCCGCGCTTCCATCAGCCACGGCACGGTTTTGGTCGCCTCGCCCAGAGCGATCGGCAACACGCCTGAGGCTAGAGGATCGAGCGTGCCCGCGTGACCCGCTTTCTGCGCGTTAAAGGCGCGCCGAATCGCGGCGACGGCGTGCGTGGACGTCATGTCGTCAGGCTTATCGAGCACAACCCAGCCCGAAACGTCGTCACCCTTCTTGCGGCGGCCCATTACTCCTCATCCCCGCGCTTCAAATCGCGCGCGACGTCAGGGCTGGCGAGTATCTCATCGATATGACGCGCTTCGTCGTAGGAAATGTCGGCCTGGAAGTGCAGTTGCGGTGTGTATTTGAGATTGATCGACCTCGCCACGCGGGCGCGCAGAAACGGCGAACTGCGCGTCAGGCCATCGGCAATGGCGCGCGGGTCGTTAGGCCCGAGTGCCGAGACGAACGCCGTCATGTGCTTTAAATCTGGCGAGGCACGCACCTCACCGATGGTGACGGAAACGCCGCGCAACGCAGGGTCGCGCAAATCTTCGCGCGCTAGAATTTCAACCAGCGCATGACGCACCAGTTCAGCCGCGCGCAATTGGCGTTGCGTCGGCGCCCCGGCGCGATCGCTTCCTTTGCTCCGTTTCATGTTATTGCGCCGTAAACGCGTAAGCGTTGCAGAGCGTCGGGCGCTGCCCGGGCTCACCGTCTCCGCTGAACGCCGCGATCTTGAACACCCAGCGTCCGCTTGAATCGACAAACTCGCTGACCGCCAGATAACGCGCGCGTTCGGCGCCGCAGAGGCCGCCCTGTGCTGCACTCGCCGACACGTTTTCAGCTTGCACGCGGAATATCCACGCATTGACACGTGGGTCGCCGCCAATGACGGCTGCATAGCTTTGCCCGCCGACGCCAGAACGCGAATTCGCAGGCACGACCGCATAAGGCTGCGCTTGAACGGTGATGCCATTAGCAAACGCGAACACGACCGGTCCGCCGCGTTGACCCACCAAGCTCACACGCAAATTGCCTGAGATCGAACGCGCCGTGTCCGACGAGGCGCGCCATTGCTGACGCGCAACTGCAGGCTCTTCTTGCGGCACGACATCGACGTTGCGCACTTCCGGTTCGACGATCGTCGAGCGGCGCACGTTTGGGGCCTGCTCGGTTTCGCCCTGGCGCTCGCAACCCGCCAAGGCCAGTCCGAACGCCGCGACCGCGGCCAGCACTAATCCACGCATGGGCTCTGCCTCAGAGCGAACGCTGAACGACTTCGACGTTGAAGCACTCGATGACGTCGCCCTGCTTGATGTCTTGGAACGGACCGAAACTCATGCCGCATTCTTGGCCGGAGACGACTTGATCGACTTCGTCCTTGAAGCGCTTCAGCGTGGTGAGCACTCCCATTTCCTGGATCACGACATCGTCGCGCAGGATGCGAACCTTCGCGCCCTTGCGGACGACACCGTCGCTGACGCGGCAACCGGCGACCTTGCCAACCTTGGAGATGTTGAACACCTCCAACACGGCAGCGTTGCCCAAGAAGGTTTCGCGATGCTGCGGCGCGAGCATGCCCGACATGACGCCTTTGATGTCGTCGATCAGGTCATAGATGATCGAGTAATAGCGGATCTCGACGCCTTCACGCTCGGCCAGATCGCGCGCTTCCTTCGAAGCCCGGACGTTAAAGCCGATGACCGGCGCGCCCGAACCCTTGGCGAGTTGGACGTCCGATTCATTGATGCCGCCAACGCCTGACAACACGACACGCGCGCGCACTTCTTCGTGCGCCAGCTTGTCGAGCGAGCCGACAATAGCTTCGGCCGAACCTTGCACGTCGGCCTTGATCAAGATCGGCAACTCTTTTGCTGTCGAATCCTTGAAGCGCGCCATCATGCTTTCGAGCGACGTGCCGCCGCCGCGTGGGGCGCCAACATTCGCGCGCTGCTTTTTGGTGCGTGCGCGATAGTTTGCGACTTCGCGGGCGCGGTTTTCATTCTCGACGACGTTCAGCACATCGCCCGGCTCCGGCACGCCTTCGAGACCCATGATCTCGACCGGCTCCGACGGACCCGCCGTTTGCAATTGCTGACCACGCTCGTTTGTGATCGCGCGGACGCGGCCAACTTGCGCGCCGACAACGACGATATCGCTGCGCTTCAGCGTGCCTTTTTGGACGAGCACCGTCGCCACCGTACCGCGGCCCTTATCGAGCTTGGATTCGATGACCACCGCTTCAGCCGGACGGCTCGAATTGGCGCGCAACTCCATCACTTCGGCCTGCAGCAAGATTTGCTCGACCAGATCTTCAAGGCCTTCGCGCTTCAGCGCCGAGATTTTCACGACCTGCACGTCACCGCCGAATTGCTCAACGATGACTTCGTGCTGCGTGAGTTCGCTCAACACCCGATCCGGATTGGCTTCCGGCTTGTCCATCTTGTTGATGGCCACGATCATCGGAACGCCCGACGCTTTGGCGTGCTGAATGGCCTCCACCGTTTGTGGCATCACGCCGTCATCAGCGGCAACAACGAGCACGACAATATCCGTAACGCTCGCGCCACGTGCGCGCATGGCGCTGAATGCCGCGTGGCCCGGCGTATCCAAGAAGGTAACGCGTTGGCCCGCAGGCAGGCGCACTTGGTAGGCGCCGATGTGCTGCGTGATCCCGCCCGCTTCGCCGGATACGACATCCGTCTGGCGCAACGCATCGAGCAGCGAGGTTTTGCCGTGGTCGACGTGGCCCATAATGGTCACGACCGGCGAACGCGGTTCGGTGTTCTCGTCAGTATCGACGATGTCGCCCGCGAGGCCCTCTTCAACGTCCGATTCTGCAACGCGCTTGACGGTGTGGCCGAGTTCGGTGGCGACGAGTTCGGCGGTGTCCGCATCAAGCTCGTCGCTTTGCTTCAGCATCTGGCCTTGGCGCATCATGAACTTGATGATGTCGGCTGCGCGAACCGCCATGCGGTTCGACAATTCTTGAACCGTGATGCGCTCGGGAATGATGACTTCGCGCTTAACCTGCTCGCTAGCGCCGCCCATACCTTTGGCGCGGCGCTCTTTTTCTTTCTGTTGCGCACGGCGATAGGCCGCGAGCGAACGCACGCGATCATCGTCACCGGCCACTTCGCGCTCGACCATGTCGAGCGTCAGGCGACCTTCGCGGCGCTTGGGTTCGCCCTTCTTCGTCGGCTTCACCGGCGCGACGGGCAGCGGCTTGCGCGCGCTTTTCACGCGACCGCCGAGTTCAGTCAGCACGTCAGCGCGTTGTTGCTGTTGTGCAGCTTGTTGTGATGGCGTGGGCGATGCCGGGTTGCGCGGCACAGCCGTGCCGATGCGCGCGGGCTCGGGCTCAGGCTCTTCTTCCGGGCCTTCGAGTTCGCGGCGCTTGGCTTCGAGTTCAGCTTCCTGAGCTTCGTCCTCAGCCGCTTTCCGGCGCTGGGCTTCTTCAAGCAAGCGGCGTTGATCGTCTTCGGCCTTTTGACGCTGATCGCGGGCTTCGCGTTCGGCCAGCGAGCGGCGCACCGCTTCTTCGCGGCGGCGCGTTTCATCATCGGTGATGCCGCCTGGACGCGGCGGCGGACGCGGTGCTTCAGCAGCAGGCGCGGCAGCGGCACGCGCTTTGATTGGCGGCGGCACCCCTGGACCAGCAGCGCCTGGCGTTGCGCCACCGGCACCCGGTCGATTGATGGTGCGCTTCTCGCGCACTTCGACGGCGACTTGCTTGGTGCGGCCGTGGCTGAAGCTCTGGCGCACGGTGCCTGCGCTCGCGGTGCGCGTGAGCGACAGCGGCTTGCGGCCGGAGGGAGTGTCTTTCTGTTCGTTGCCGTCAGACATGCAGTGGTATTGCCAATCCTAAATACGCAGTCACGAACGCCCCGCATGGGCGCGAATCTCAAACGTCGGTAAGCCCGCCGCGCCCCTGGACCACGGGTCCAGCGGCAGCGCCGCCCAGTTTCCACGACACAGAGCGCCAGGAATCGGGCCAAGAGTCTGGAACGATGGCGCGGAACCCCGCGAGGCGGCCAATATCCGCCGCCCAGGCCAGCGCCAAACGCTCTTGAAGCAGGCAAGCGTGTATCACACGTTCCTGCCCCAGCGCCACGCCCAATTCCTCGCTGTCGAAGCAGCAAACGGCAGGCGGCGGCGCGCCTTGAAGCCCTATATGGAGGCTCATCAGCTTTTCGCGACCCTTCTCGGCGCCATCTTTTGCTTCGATCTGCACAAAGACCGGCGCAGAGCGGATCGCGTTCTCAACTTGCGTCGCCCCGATCGCGATCGCGCCGCTGCGCCGAGCCATGCCCAGCATGTCGAGACAGCGCTTCGCGAGCAGCTTTTCGGTCAAATCAGCGAGCCCTTCGGGTGCCTTCGCGTTTGCTTTGAAGCCGCGCGCAAACGCGCCCTTCTTGACGGCCTCGTCGATCTTAGCGCGCGTGGCCGTCACCCAGGCGCCTCGCCCGGGCAACTTTGCCGCAACATCCGGCGTCACGACGAAATCCGGGCCGAGCGCAAACCGGATCAGGTTTGCCTCGTCGGTCACTTCACCGCTCACGATGCACCGCCGCTCACGTCCGCGGCGGCCGCCGCTTGCCTCGCTGGAGCTGGCCTCCAGCGGAGGCGGGTCAGCCTCGATCTGGGAAGACGCTGGATAATTCATCCGCGTCTCCTTCTTCTTCGACCACTTCCGGCTCCGGCGGCGCTTCGATCCAGCCAGCAGCGATACGCGCGTTGAGGATCAGCGCATCGGCTTGCTCTTGGGTCAGCTCGAAGCTTTCGAGCACGCCCGGCTCGCGCACGCGCTCGCCGTTCTTGGTCTCGAACCAGCCGCGCAGGTCGTCACCGATAAAGCCGGCGAAATCGTCGAGCGTTTTGACGCCCTTCTCACCCAGCGCCACCAGCATCGGGGCAGTGAGCCCCGGCACTGCCTTCAGCGAATCCTCGACGCCAAGTTCGACGCGCTTGGCTTCCAGCTCAGCCGCGAGCTTATCGAGATAATCCTTAGCGCGCGCTTGCAATTCGTCGGCAATTTCGTCGTTCAAGCCTTCGATCGACGCCAGTTCCATCTGATCGACGTAAGCGATTTCTTCGACCGTCTCGAAGCCTTCCGACGCCAACAGCTGCGCGAACATTTCGTCCACTTCCAGCGCTTTGACGAACGCTTCGGTGCGCGATGAGAACTCTTTCTGACGACGCTCGGACTCTTCCGCTTCGGTCAGAATATCGATCGACCAGCCGGTGAGCTGCGAAGCCAGACGCACGTTCTGGCCACGGCGGCCGATCGCGAGCGAAAGCTGCGCCTCGCCGACCACCACTTCAACCCGCGCCTCTTCAGGATCGAGCACCACCTTGGTGACTTCAGCCGGTTGCAGTGCGTTGACGATGAAAGTCGCCGGGTCAGACGACCACGGAATGATGTCGATCTTCTCGCCCTGCATTTCGCCGACGACCGCTTGCACGCGAGCGCCGCGCATACCGACGCAGGCGCCCACCGGGTCAATCGATGAATCGTGCGAAATAACGGCGATTTTCGCGCGCGAGCCAGGGTCGCGAGCTGCCGCCTTGATCTCGATCACGCCTTCGTAAACTTCCGGCACTTCTTGTGCGAACAGGCGCGCCATGAACTCAGGCTTGGCGCGCGACAGGAAGATTTGCGGGCCTTTGGTCTCGCGACGCACGTCATAGACGTAAGCGCGGGTGCGATCACCGACTCGCAGGTTTTCGCGCGGAATGCCTTCCGACTTACGGATCACGCCTTCAGCACGGCCGAGATCGACGATGACATTGTAGAACTCAACGCGCTTCACCACGCCATTGATGATCTCGCCGATGCGATCCTTGTATTCGCCATACTGGCGCTCACGCTCAGCTTCGCGGACTTCGTGATTGATGACCTGCTTAGCGGTTTGCGCCGCAACGCGACCGAACTCGATCGGCGGCAGGCCTTCGGAATATTCCTTGCCCAATACAGCTTCCGGGTCGGTCTTCAGCGCCACATTCAGCATGATGTCGGTCGACGGATTAAACGGGCGGGTTTCCGGATCGAGCATGCTCTCGTCCACCACCGTCATAACCCGCTTCAATTCCATCTCGCCGGTCTTCGGATCGATGGTGGCGCGGATGTCGTGCTCGGAGCCATAACGCGAGCGTGCAGCCTTCTGCAGCGCGTGCTCCATCGCCGTGATCACAATCTCCTTGTCGATCGACTTCTCACGCGCGACCGCGTCAGCGATCTGCAGGATTTCCATACGATTGGCGGAAATACCGGTGGTCATGTGTCGTTCCCTTCGTCCGTATTCTCGTCAGCGCCAGCAGCAGCTTCCGCCGCTTTGGCGCGCTTCAAATCTTCTTCAATCAGCCTGTCAGTCAGCACGAGACGCGCATCGGATAACGCCGAAAACTTCAGCACCGCTTCGCCGTGATCGCCGGTGAGCGTGATCTCATCGCCTTGCACGGCTTTGATGACACCCTTCCAACGGCGGCGGCCATCAATCATCGCGGCGGTCTCGATTTTTGCTTCATGACCGGCAAAACGCTCGAAATCCTCGACCCGCATCAGCGGCCGATCTATGCCGGGCGAGCTGATCTCCAGATCGTACTCGCCGCCCGGGATCGGATCTTCGAGATCGAACACCGGCGAAAGCGCCCGCGACAGGCGCGAGCAATCGTCGATGCCCATCTCCCCGTCCGAGACGCGCTCGGCCATGATTTGCAGGCGTTTGCGGCGATTGCCCGATACGCGCACGCGCACGATCCGGTAGCCGAGGCCCGAGGCCGTCGGCTCGATCAGCGCAATCACGCTCTCTTCAACAGGGTTCGTCGCGCGCAAACGGCGGGCTCCAGATAAGCGAAAAGCGGCGGAGCTTTCGCCCCGCCGCTGAACCTCCGTCGGAGGCATCAGCGATGTAGTGATGGGGATATAGCGGGACTGGGGCGGTTTTGCTAGCCCCCAAAGGAGATGTTCACCGGCCCCCTACCGAGCGCCATCGCGACAATGCCTAGAACAGCCGCGATAAAAATCGCGCTGGCCAGCCAGGGCCGCAGCCAGCGCGGCACATCCCTCCATATCGTTGCGAGAAATCGATCGGCCACCAACTCACCCTCTTGCTCGCTCGAATCATAACCGTCCTCACGACCATGCGGCCTTGCTGACGCGGGGGGCGCAAACCACACCCCGCGCAAAAGAAACACAGCAATGACGGCTAGGGGGCGAACAAGTGGTGCTCATGCCATCGTCCAGTTGACGACGCCTCCTGGACGGCTGACCGGTTCTGCTCATGACATTCAACCCTTTCATCAATCCGCGCGGCAAGCTCCGGAACGGCTGGTGGATCGCGCTCTTCTTCGTGATCCTGACGGCGCTGCTGTTTCCACTGATCCTGATGTCGCGCGCGAGCGAAACCGGCGTTCCACTCTGGCAGCAAGCGGCGATCGTTCTCGCGGCTTCGCTCATCTGCCAAGCGGCGCGGCGCAAGCCGATATCGGAGTTGCTCGGCGCGTTCGATTGGAAGTGGCCTAGCCAGTTGGCGATCGGACTAGGCGCCGGCGCTGCGCTGATGGCGATCCCTGCGGCGTTTCTCGCGGCAGGCAACTGGGTGACTTGGCGCATGAACGCCGACTGGGCAGAAACGATCGGCGCTACGCTTTTGATGCTCGCGGCAGCGGCCGCCGCCGAAGAGCTGCTCTTCCGTGGCTTTCTATTTCAGCGCCTCATCGACGGTCTCGGCGCGTGGCCCGCACAACTCCTCATCGCCGCCCTCTTCACACTCACCCATTCCGATGCGCTCGCCGAACTTGGCCCGCTGGGCTATTTGGCCGGCGCCAACATCTTCGCCGCGTCGATCCTGTTTGGCCTGGCGTATCTCCGCACGCGCAGTCTCGCACTGCCGCTCGGGCTTCACTTTGCGGCGAATGTCATGCAAGGGCCCGTTTTAGGCTTCGGCGTTAGCGGCACTGATGCGGCCGGATTTCTGGTAGCAACGCCACAAGACGCGCCCGCTTGGCTAACCGGCGGCGCGTTCGGGCTCGAGGCCAACGTTCCGGGCTTCGTGTGCGTGTTAGCGGTCAGCGCGCTTCTGTGGTTTTGGCAACCGAAAAGGCCAAAAGCCGACTAAGCGCGCACAAACCTCAGCCAAATCGGCGCGCAATCGCCGAGCTTCTTCGCCTCGTAACGCGTCGTGACATGGCCCGGCCATGGCTTGCGCCAATCTTCCGCGCGCTCGGCGAGCCATGAAAAGCGCGCATCACGCGTGACGTACTCCAACGTCCACTCTGCATAGTTCGCCCAGTCCGTTGCGAAGCGTAGCTCGGTGCCCGGCTTCAGCACGCGCGCGAGATCGCTCAAGAAATCTGGCTGGATCAGACGGCGCTTGTGATGGCGCGCTTTCGGCCAGGGATCGGGGAATAGGATGTAGCAAAGGTCGAGGCTCGCATCCGGCAGCCGCGCGATCACATCGCGCGCGTCGCCATTATGGATGCGCACATTGGCGACGTTGGCTTCCTCCACATGCCGCAAGCACGAGGCGACGCCGTTCAAGAATGGCTCAACGCCGATGAAGCGCGTGTGGGGATGGGCGGAAGCTTGCGCAACGAGGTGTTCCCCGCCGCCGAAGCCGATCTCTAAAACAACCTCCCCCCTCGCGGGGGAGGTGTCGCGCGGATGCGCGACGGAGGGGGGGCGTTCAGACGCGCCAAAGTCCGAAAGCGAAGGCGCGTCGGAACGCCCCCCACCCCCTGCCCCCGCCCCGCAAGGGGGCGGGGGTTCTCGGAACAGCACTTCGAGATCAATCTCCCCCTCCTCGGGCACAGCCAGATACGGCAGCAGCGTCTCCATTAGCCCAGCCTGGCGGGGCTTCAGGATCCGGGCCTTGATCCGGCCGTAGGTGCGCAGGGGGCGATGGTCTTCCACGCCGTCTGATACCTACCCCCGCGCGAACTCGTCCAGCGCTCCTATATCTGCTAGCAGTCCCGAAACATCCCCGGAGGAGAGCCCCATGCGCGAACAGCTGAACTTTTACATCGACGGCAAATGGGTCGCCCCGGCCAAGCCGCGCACCCATGACGTGATCAGCCCTGCCAACGAAGAACCGGTCGGCCGCATCTCGCTCGGTTCCGCCGACGACGTGGACAAGGCTGTCGCCGCCGCCAAGAAGGCATTCGAGACCTGGTCACAAACCACTGTCGATGAGCGCAAGGCGATCCTCGACAAAGTTATCGCCGTCTATCAACGCCGCATGGGCGAGATGGCCGAGACCATCTCCATGGAAATGGGCGCACCGATGCCGATGGCGACATCGCAGCAAGCACCCGCCGGCATTGGCTATCTCATCGACGCGCGCAAGCAGCTCGACACGTTCGACTTCGACTACGATTACGGCAAAGGCCGCCGCATCCTGAAAGAGCCGATCGGCGTCATCGGCATGATCACGCCGTGGAATTGGCCGATGAACCAAATCGGCGCCAAGGTCGGCCCCGCGCTCGCCGCTGGTTGCACGATGGTGCTGAAGCCGTCCGAGCTTGCGCCGCTGAACGCAATCTTGTTCGCCGAAATCCTCGACGAAGCCGGCGTGCCGCCAGGCGTGTTCAACCTTGTGAATGGCGACGGCCCCGGCGTCGGCAACGCGCTCTCCTCGCATCCAGACGTCGATATGCTCAGCTTCACTGGCTCAACACGCGCCGGCACGTCGGTGATGCAGAACGCTGCTGTCGGCATCAAGAAGGTCGCGCTCGAACTCGGCGGCAAGAGCCCAAACATCATCCTCGACGACGCCGATCTCAAAACCGCGGTCACGCGCGGTATGCTGCACATGGCCAACAATACCGGCCAAAGCTGCAATGCCCCGTCGCGCATGTTGGCGCCGAAGGCGAAGTACGACGAAGTTGTCGCGATCGCCGCAGCTGCTGCGAACAGCGTGAAGATCCAAGCGCCGGATCAAGCTGAAGCTGGCGCGATGGGGCCTCTCGCGAACGCCAACCAATTCCAAAAGGTGCAAGGCCTCATCCAAAAGGGCATCGACGAAGGCGCGCGTGTTGCTGCCGGCGGCGTTGGCCGACCAGACGGTTTCAATCGCGGCTATTATGTAAAGCCCACGGTGTTCGCTGACGTGAACAACAACATGACCATCGCGCGCGAAGAAATCTTCGGCCCGGTGCTCGTGATCATTCCGTACGAAACCGAAGAAGAAGCCGTCCGCATTGCCAACGATACGCCGTACGGTTTGGCGGCTTACGTGCAAGGCACATCGCAAGATCGCGTCCGCAAAGTCGCGCGTCAGCTCCGCGCCGGCATGGTGCACATCAACGGCGCACAAGGCGGCCTCGGCTCGCCCTTCGGCGGCTACAAGCAATCAGGCATCGGCCGCGAAGGCGGCGCTTTTGGCGTCGAGGAGTTCCTCGAAGTGAAAGGCGCTTACGGCTGGGGCGAACAAGCCGCCAGCTAAGGCAATACGTAAACAAGGCGGAAACGCCGGTTTCACGCGGTATTAGGCATAAAGTGCAATCGTGCGCGGATGACAACGTCCGCGCACGATCCTTTTTCCGCAAGCTTCGACTCGATTGAGATCGATTCCACACGCGCACCTTCACTGGCTGCGATCGATCATGCTTTTGCATCGATGACGCCGAGCACCGCCCCGGCAGAGCTTGAAGCGCCCGGCTTTTACCTCGTCGATGACGCAGACGGCCGCTTCGAGATTGATCCGGAGATGGGCATCATTTCGCTGCGCGACGAGAGCATTCTCGAGACTGAGCGATTCGTAGTGCACACCGCCCGCATGCGCGTCGTGCAGCGCTCCGGCGATAGCTATGAGATGGAGATGAAGCTGCGTCTCACCGGCCGCGTGCCGCAAATGCTCGGCGCTGAAGATGCGCTATTCGATCTGCCCGCAAGCGAAGCGCCGGCAATCGAAACGCCTGCGCTGACAACGCAAATTGCGCACTGGACACACTATTCCGCCGCCACCGGCGCTGTCGGCAAAGCCGCACTCGAACGCACCCGCCGCAATTTCATCCAACGCGAATGGCCAGCGATCGGAGATGCATTCGCGGGCAATGCTGTGTTCAGCATCGGCGAGTCACTGCCAGTCACGTTCGCTCCAGAAACCTACTAATTGTCATTCCGGACACGCGTAGCGTGATGCGGAACCCGGGGGCCAACACTGTGCCGCTTGCCCCTAGCTTCCGGGCTCAATGCTTCGCATTGCCCCGGAACGACGACGAAGTTTGTGCAATCACAATCGTGCAGCATTGAAAACTGAACGACACACGCCGATGCTTCGCACTGAGGAGACATCGCGTGGCTGAAAAACCTTGGCGCCGTCGTGCAATCGGCAATCGCCCGCTAAAGCCCGAAACCCTGATGATGGGCTATGGCTACGATCCGATGTTGTCGGAAGGCTCACTAAAGCCGCCGCAGTTTCAGACGTCGACGTTCGTCTTCAAATCCGCGCAGGCCGGCAAAGACTATTTCGCCGCCATCCAAGGCCGCCGCAAGCTTGGACCCGACGAAGAACCCGGCCTCGTCTATTCGCGTGTCAACAATCCCAATGTCGAAGTGGTCGAGGATCGCCTGGCGTTGTGGGATGGCGCGGAAACGAGCCTGGTCTTCGCCTCCGGCATGGCTGCGATCTCGACAACGCTCTGGGCCTATCTCCGGCCCGGCGATGTGATCGTACAGAGCCGACCGATCTATGGTGGCTCTGAGACCCTGATCGATTCCGTGCTTCCGGAGTTCGGCGTACTCGGCATCGATTTTGAAGCAGAACACGGCGCTGCCGCGCTCGAACGCGCAGTGACGCAAGCACAAACCGAGGGCCGCGTCGGCGCTATCTTCATCGAAACACCTGCGAGCCCAACAAACGCACTCGTGGATATCGCGCACGCGCGCCGCATCTCCGAGTCGCTCACCGCAGACGGCAAGCGCCCGCCCGTGATCGTCGATAACACGCTGCTCGGCCCGATCTACTCCACACCGCTCGCTCACGGCGCTGACATCGCGCTGATGTCGCTGACCAAGTATGTCGGCGGCCATTCCGATCTCATCGCAGGCGGTGCATCCGGCAACAAAGCCATGCTCGCGCCCGTCCGCCGCATGCGCTCAACGCTCGGTACGATGTGCGACACGCACACCGCGTGGTTGCTGATGCGCTCGTTAGAAACGCTGAAGCTCCGCATGGACGCCGGCGCTGCACACGCGCGCAAAGTTGCCGACTTCCTGCGCAATCATCGCAAGATCGAGAACGTCTGGTATCTCGACTTCCTGCCCGCCGATCACCCGGATCGCCCGCTGCATGAGCGGCAGAACAAGAGCGCCGGTTCCACGTTTTCATTCGAAGTTAAAGGCGGTGAAGCGGAAGCCTTTCAGCTTCTGGATAAACTCCAGATCATCAAACTCGCCATCAGCCTCGGCGGCGCAGAAACGCTCGCGTCACATCCGGCCTCGACGACGCACTCCGGCCTGCCTGCCGGCGAACTCGCGCGCTCCTCGATCAAGCCAAACCTCATCCGCATCTCGATCGGCATCGAGGATCCGGACGACATTATCGCAGATTTGGCGCAGGCGTTGGACGCGGTGTGACGCGAGCGCTTCGCGGATCGCGCGCGACGCCTATATAATCGGCACATGATTCTCCCCGCGCCGAAAATCGATCCCGCTGTCGCAGAAGCGCAGCAAGCGCTTTCAGATCGGACGCCTGTCGTGTTCGTCATCGGCCGCGCCGGAACTGGCAAAAGCCACTTTATCCGCTCGCTGGTCGAGGCCGATCCGCAATACCCGCAAGCGGTGCTCGCGCCGACTGGCCTCGCCGCAATGAACATTGGCGGCCAAACGGTGCATTCGTTCTTCGGCTTTCCGCCGCGCCCACTGATCGGCAACCACGAGAAGCCAAGTTGGTTCTTCACCCGCACTGCACGCGGCATCAAGCGGCTGATCGTCGATGAAGTCTCGATGCTGCGCGCCGACGTGCTCGACGCGATGGACCAGCATCTCAAAGTTGCGCGCAAATCATCGCGCCCGTTCGGCGGCGTGCAGATGTTGCTAGTCGGCGATTTTTATCAGCTGCCGCCGGTTGTGCGCGGCGACGAAAGCCAGTTGCTCGAAGACGCGGGCTATAACAGTCCCTACGCCTTCTCCGCACATTGCTTACGCGACGCGCCAATCGCTGGCGTGCAACTGACCGAAGTGCATCGCCAGACCGATCGCGACTTTATCTCGCTGCTCTCGGCCATCCGCGAGCGGCGTGGCGTCGAAGAAGCGGTCACGATCCTGAACACCGTCTGCCTCGATCGATCGCTCCCGAAGCGCCCTGTGCTGCTCTGCGCCACTAACGCCGTGGCCGATAAGTACAACGTCCAGGGCCTCGCCTCACTCGACGGCGCGAGCGCGCGCTACAGCGGCGCCTTCGAAGGCGAGCCGCCCCGCGCGCAAGGCGACCGCTTCCCCGCGCCGATGGAGCTTGTGCTGAAGCGCGGCGCGCGCGTGATCTTCACGCAGAACGACCCGGAAGGCCGGTGGGTGAACGGTTCGCTCGGCACGGTGCGTGAACTGGAGGAGACAACCATCCTCGTAGCGCTCGACAATGGCGACGATGTCGATGTTGAACGCGCCGTGTGGCCGCAAGCGCGCTGGACGTGGAACGCCTCCGAAAACCGCATGGAGGTGAAAGAGGAGTTCAAGTACGTCCAATTCCCACTCGCCCCCGCCTGGGCGCTCACCATTCACAAAGCCCAAGGCATGACGCTCGACAGCGTCGAGATCGATCTCGGTCGCGGCGCGTTTGCGCCAGGGCAAGCCTATGTCGCGCTTTCGCGTGCGCGGAGCATGGAAACGCTGCGCTTGTCACGGCCGCTCTCAGAGCGCGACGTGCAAGTCGATCCCGCGATCGCAGACGGCTTGGAGCGGTTGGGGATTTAACCCAGCCCACCCCGTCGCGGGCTCGCAGCGTGCTCCGCATGCAGGTGCCCGTTATCGTCCTGCTCGATCAGCTTCACGTCATAGCCCCACAGGTCGGCGACGTGCTGCATGACACGTTGCGCATCGCTTTCTTGTAGCAGAATGCCATCGAGCACGCGGTGCTGCAGGATCAGCTTGCGATCGCCCGCGAGATCGACGTCAACGATCTGAATGTCAGCGTCGCGATAGGCGATGTCGTAATGCTTTGAGAGAGCGCGTTTGATCTTGCGATAGCCGCGCTCATCGTGGATCGCGGCGACGTTCATCTCGTCTTCGTCTTCATCATCGACGACGCGGAACAACCCGAAATCGCGGATCACACGCGGTGACAAGAATTGCGAGATGAAGCTTTCATCGCGATAATTCGCCCAGATGTCGCGCAGCGTACCATAGGGATCGCCGTTGCCAGCGATGTCGCCCATCCACTCGCGGTCTTCGTCCGTCGGCGCCACGCACACGCGCTCGATATCGCAGCACATGGCAAAGCCCAGCGCGTACGGATTGATGCCGCCGTAGCGGCGATCGTCAAAACCGGGCTGCATCACGACGCCGGTGTGCGAGTGAATGAACTCCAAGAACGAGCCGTCAGTAATCTGACCCTTCTCGTGCAAGCGATTCATGATGCGATGGTGCGTGAACGTCGCGCAGCCTTCGTTCATCACTTTGGTTTGGCGCTGCGGATAGAAGTACTGATTGATCATCCGCACCATGCGCAGGATTTCGCGCTGCCAAGGCGCGAGACGCGGCGCCGTCTTCTCTAGGAAGTAGAGAAGATTTTCTTCCGGCAGGCCGAGCAGCGCTTTGCGCTTGGCGTCATCGTCTTTGCCCGGCTTGCGCTTGCCTTGCGGCACCGTGCGCCAGAGATCATTGAATAGCTGCTCGCCGTGACGGCGGCGATCGTCTTCGCGCTTTTCCTCCGAGCGCAAATCCGGCATGCGTTTGCGCGGGAAACGATGGATGCCATGGCTTTGCAGCGCGTGCGCCGCATCGACCACGCGCTCCACCTGCTCCTGGCCGTAGCGATCTTCGAATTTCGCAATCAAACCGCGCGCGAATTCGAGATAATCCAAGATGCCGTCGGCATCGGTCCATTGCTTGAAGACGTAATTGTTCTTGAAAAAATGGCTGTGGCCGTAGCCAGCATGCGCCAACACCAACGTCTGCATCGTCGCGGAGTTTTCCTCCATGATGTAAACGATGCACGGATTGGAATTGATGACGATCTCGTACGCTAGGCCCTGATAGCCTTTGCGATAGAGCGCCTCGTTGCGCGCGAACTCTTTGCCGAAGCTCCAGTGACGATAGAAGAGCGGCATGCCTGTCGATGCATAGGCATCGAGCATCTGCTCGGTCGTGATCACTTCGATCTGATTGGGGTACGGATCGAGCCCCATCTCGTTCACGCCGATCTCGCCGCAGGCTTCATGCACGCGCTTGATCAGATCAAAATCCCAATCGGGACCGTTGAAGAGCAATTTGGAGTCCGGCGCTAAGATACTCATGCGGCGCTCTCCGCATCGGCGCGGCGCGAAAAGAGATCGCGAAACACCGGATAGATGTCGCGGCGGTGACGCACCTTGCGCATCGCAAACGGCTCGCCTTCAGGCACGCGCCGATACGCACGCCACAGATTGGTGCTTGGCTCGCCCGCGCCCGGCGCCTCTTCTTCGTCGTCCATGCCGACTTCGACATAAGCATAATACTGGCAGATCGGCAGGATCGCGTCTTTCAGCTGCGCCAGCACCACGGCGTTGTCGCTTGATGTATTGTCGCCATCGCTAGCTTGCGCCGCGTAGATGTTCCAATCGCTGACTGGATAGCGCTCGCGGATCACGTCAGCCATTTTGAACAGCGCCGTCGACACCACCGTGCCGCCGGTCTCGCGCGAGTAGAAGAACGTCTGCTCGTCCACCTCGGACGCTTCATGCGTGTGGCGGATGAACACCACATCGACGTGCTCGTAGCGGCGGTTCAAGAAGAGATAGAGCAGCGAATAAAAGCGCTTGGCCAGATCTTTCATGTGCTCGTTCATCGAGCCGGAGACATCCATCAGGCAGAACATCACCGCGCGCGCGATCGGCTTTGGCGTCGTCTCCAGACGGCGGAAGCGCACGTCGACCGGATCAATGTACGGAATCCGCTTGGTGCGCGCGAGCAGCGCTTCCAACTCTGCCCGCAGCTTCACCAGCTCGTCAAACTGTCCGCCTTCGCGCTCAAGTTCTTCGATACGCGTCCGCAGCGCGATGATCTCATCGTTCTTCGGCCGTTTCAGCGCGATGCGTCGCGACATCGAATGACGCAGCGTGCGCGGCACCGACAGACGCGATGGCGGTCCTGATGTCGAATATCCCGCTTGGCGCCACAACACCGCTGTCGCGCCCGCGACTTGGCGCTTAGCCAAGTCCGGCAGCTCCAAATCTTCCAAATAGAGATCGAGATATTCTTCGTCGCTCAGCGCAAAGCGAAACTCGTCTTCGCCATCGCCGTTATCGCTAGCCTTCGAGCCTTTGCCGCCGCCCTGCTCCGGACGCGGAATGCCGTCGCCTTCAATGTACTTCTTGTTGCCCGGCAACACGTAATCGCGCGTGCCGCCTTCATGCGAGCGCCGCAAGCTTGGTTCATGCACACCACCGGCCGGGATCACGACCTCGCCACCCTTGCCCGCGTCCTTGATCGAACGCGAACTTGAGGATTCGCGCACTGCTTTGCGCACTTGCGCGCGCGCACGACGCAAGAAGCGCTGACGGTTAGCGAAGCTCTTGCCGCCCGGATTTAGGCGCCGGTCAATGATGTGCATGGAGAGGCGACCTTACCCCGCTTGCTTCACGCGCATGTACCACTCGACCAACCGGCGGACCTGACGCTCGGTATAGCCGCGCTCCATCATGCGCATCACGAACTCTTCGTGCTTCTTTTCGCTGTCGCTATCCTTCTTCGAGCCGAAGCTGATCACCGGCAGCAAGTCCTCCACTTGTGAGAACATGCGCCGCTCGATCACTTCGCGGATTTTCTCGTATGACGTCCAAGACGGGTTCTTGCCGCCGTGGCCGGCGCGAGCGCGCAGCGTGAACTTCACGACCTCGTTGCGGAAGTCCTTCGGGTTCGCGATGCCGGCAGGCTTCTCGATCTTCGAAAGCTCTTGATTGAGCAATTCGCGATTGAGCAGCTGGCCGGTGTCCGGGTCTTTGAAATCGCTGTCTTCGATCCAGGCGTCGGCATAATCGACGTAGCGATCGAACAAGTTCTGACCGTAATCGTGATAGCTCTCGAGATACGCCTTCTGAATCTCGTTGCCGATGAACTCGGCGTAACGCTGACCCAGCTCCGCTTTGATGAACTCAAGCAGCTTGCTCTCGTTCTCTTGCGGGAATTGCTCGCGACGGATCGCCTGCTCCAGCACGTACATGAGATGCACTGGATCGGCGGCGACTTCTTGCGTGTCGTGATTGAAGGTCGCGGCCAGCACTTTGAACGCAAAGCGCGTCGAGATGCCGTCCATGCCCTCATCGACGCCGGCAGCGTCCTTATACTCCTGCAACGTGCGCGCTTTCGGATCGACCTCTTTCAGGCTCTCGCCATTATAGACGCGCATCTTCGCGAACAGATTCGAGTTTTCGTGCTCCTTCAGCCGCGAGAGCACTGAGAACCGCGCCAGCATTTCCAGCGTTGCCGGCGCGCATGGCGCCTCGGCCAGCTCTGACGTGCGCACAAGCTTTTCGTAGATTTTCTGCTCTTCGTTGACCCGCAAGCAGTACGGCACTTTGATCACGAAGATACGGTCGATGAAGGCTTCGTTGTTCTTGTTGTTCTTGAACGTCTGCCACTCGGCCTCGTTCGAGTGCGCCATGATGATGCCCTGGAACGGGATGGCGCCAATGTTCTCGGTGCCGACGTAATTGCCCTCCTGCGTCGCCGTCAACAACGGGTGCAGCATCTTGATCGGCGCTTTGAACATCTCGACGAATTCGAGCATGCCCTGGTTGGCGCGGTTCAAACCGCCTGAGTACGAGTACGCATCTGGATCGTTTTGCGCGTGCATTTCGAGCTTGCGGATGTCGACCTTGCCGACGAGCGAGCTCACATCCTGATTGTTGTCATCGCCCGGCTCGACCTTGCCGACGCCGATCTGGCGCAAGCGCGACGGGTTCATCTTAGCGACGCGGAACTTAGTGATGTCGCCGCCGAACTCGTCCAGCCGCTTCACGCACCACGGGCTCATCAGCCCTGAAAGGCGACGCCGCGGAATGTTGTATTCGTCTTCGAGCTTGTCGCCCCAGACTTCCGGATCGAACAGGCCGAGTGGATGCTCGAACACCGGCGACAGCGCGTCGCCCGCCTTCAGCACATAGATCGGCTTGTCTTCCATGAGCGCCTTCAGGCGCTCGGCCAGCGAGGACTTGCCGCCGCCGACCGGGCCCAAGAGGTACAGAATCTGTTTGCGCTCTTCCAAGCCTTGCGCGGCGTGGCGGAAGAACGAGACGATCCGCTCGATCGTTTCTTCCATGCCGTAGAACTCGGCGAACGCCGGATAGAACCGCACCGTGCGGTTCATGAACACGCGGCCCAACCGCGAGTCCTTCGACGTATCGACCATGCGCGGCTCACCGATCGCGGCGAGCAGGCGCTCATGTGCGCTTGCGTACGCCATCGGGTCGTCGCGGCAGAGACTGAGGAAGTCCTGCAGCGACATTTCCGCTTCGCGCTTCGATTCAAACGAGCGCGCGTAACTGCGAAAGATATCCTCTGACATCGTGCCTCCGTTGCCCCGCCAGTCTGACATAGGGAGCCGACTGGCGACGATTAACAACAAGCCATGCGAATCTGGCGGACGTAAGTCAGAACGAAGAAGTGCGACCGCCTGTTTACGCAGCAGAGGATGACATGATTTGCAGCGCTCGGGGCGCCAAAAGCGCGGAAAATGCGCTGCGCGCGTCACACGCGTGAGTGCCGCGTGAACCAATTGTGGCGCCGCCCGCGCGCAAGACTTCTTTAAGAAAATCAAAAGCCGATATTTTACGCGGCCTTAAGCACGTTCCGGCATCCCTTATGGATCGGGACACGAGGCTAGCGATGAGTGAAATGTCTTCTTGGGTGCTAAAGGGCATCGATCCGGCGCTGCGCGAACGCGCCGCCATCGACGCAGCGCGCCTGGGCGTCAGTGTCGCAGACTATCTCACAGACGTGGTTCTGCGCAGCGCGCTTCTCGAACAAATGACCGGCCAGACCGGGGCAGACCCGTCTCAGCACGGCTACGAAGACGCTGGAAACATTGCGCCTTTGGGCGATGGCCCCGAATCTTATGCCGTCCGCCACCGCCTACGCGGGCTTGAGCGCCGCTTGAACGCCGCCGTCCACAATCTCGATGATTCAATGCTCGATCTCACCTCGCGCATGGGTGAGATGGAAGGTGTCGCAGACGACACAGTCACCGCGCTGAAGCAAGCGCAGCAGGAAAACGCCGCCGCCTTTACCGGCGTCCACATGGACATCACTGTCCTCGGCGACAACATTTGTGCCCTCGCCGCCGCCACGAGCGACCGCGCCGCAGGCTTCGACCAACGGCTCGACGCGGTCGAGATGATCGCCCGTAACGCCGACGAGGCCTGCGCTGAGCTGGCTGAAGACCAGCAAGCCCTGAAGCACGCCGTCGCCAGCGACTTCGCCGATTTCACCACTGACATCAGCGGCCGCCTGCACGCCACACTCGCGGAAGTCCGCCACTCCGCCGCCGAAGCGTCGGCGGAAGCCGACGCCGCTATTGCCCACCTGGTCAGCGAATTCCGCAACGCACGCGAAATGCTGGAGGCGCGCCTCGACGAGAGCGCCGCCGACACGCGTGCTCACATGCACGCCGCTTTCGCCGACGCCGCCGAGCGCCTGGGCGCCCTGGCCGAACGCGTCATCGGCAACGAGCAGACCGCCGCGCGCACGGCCGAGCAACTGCACGCCCGCATCATCGACACAGAAGACGCGGTTCAAACCGCGCTTGAGGAAACCGCCCAATCGCTCCGCCACGCGGATGCAGCACTCGCCTCCGACGCCGTCCGCCGCGCCCACGAGCAAGAAGCAGCGCTGGCCAACACGCGCGCCAGCCTCGCCGCCGAAATCGCCGCTGTCCGCGAGGATCAAACCGCCCAACAGGCCCGCATCGGTCTGTTGGACAGCGCCTTTGCCAACACCGCAGGCACTCTGGTCGAAACCCGCGAAGCCTTGGCCCAGCGCATTAGCGACGGCGAAGCCCAAGTCCGCGCCATGCTGACGCGCGCCGAAGCCGACCAGAACGCGCGCCACAACAAAGCCAGCGCCCGCCTCGACGCAATCGAGCACGACGCCGCCCACATCCGCCAAACAGTAAAAGTGGAAACCGACCGGGTCGAAGCCTGCACGTTCGCCGCGCTCGAAAAGCTCGCAGGCGATATTGCCCATGGCGACGCCGACCTCGCCGCCGAACTCACCCAAATGCGCGGCCAATCGCAAGTCGAGCACGCGCTGCTCCGCGAGGGTGTCGCCGGCGCGCTCGCCCGTGCGCAATTGCTCGATACTGCTGTCGAGCGCGTCGAAGCCGCGTCAGGCCCGCTCGCGCAACGCATGGCCCAAATCGAAGCCGCTTTCAGCGGCATCGACCAGACATTGCCATCGCGCATCGCCGATCTCGAAGCCAAGGTCGCCTCCATCGACACCTCGCTCCCCGCCCGCGTCGCCGACATCGAAGCCGACATGGGCGCAACACGCAGTCTCGCTCAGCGCGTCGATGCTCAGCAAAGCTTCGTCACCGACGCCGCTGAGCAAATCCAAGGCATGACGCGCATCTTGAACCGCGTCGCCGCCCAAAGCGGTGAAGTCGCGACCAAGACCGAAGAGCGCGTCCACGCCATGGAAGTCGCCCTCGCCGACATCCGCCTCGATCACTTCGCCGCAGGCTCTGCCGAGCGCGACTCCGCCCACGACATGGTGCTGGCGCTGCAATCGCGCGTCGCCGAAATGGAAGCGACGCAAATCAGCGCCATCCACACCATCACCACCGAAATCGCCCGCTTCATCGAAGACAACGACCGCCGCCTCGCCGCCTTCGAAGGCCCGCGCGATACCGATCGCGACCTCGCCACCGCCTTTGAAGCCCTGCGCCGCCGCGTCGAAGAACGCATCATCGGCGTTGAACAACGCAGCGTCCGCATGCTCGAACAAGTCGCCGACACCGTCTCCATGATCGAAGAACGCTTCGTCGCGAGCCAGCGCGAAGACGTGGCGAAGAGCGCTTAGGGCTGGGGGCCCCGCCCACAGCGCTAGCCCCAACCGAACGGATCGGTTTGCACGAGATTGTCGATATCCACGTTGACGAGCGTGACGACGTCGCCGTTTGAGAACGTGAACACCGTGTCGACGCCGACTTGTGCAACGCCGTAGGTGATGCCCGTGCCAGCGTAGGCGCTGAGATCAAGGGTGTCTTCCAAACCGCCCGCCGCGAAATCGACGACGATGTCCAACCCCGAGCCCGGCGCAAACACAAAGCTATCGTCACCGCCACCGCCGCTCAGCGTGTCATCACCCGCGCCGCCATTCAGCGTGTCATTGCCCTGGCGACCGTAGAGCGTGTCAATGCCCTCGCCGCCGACCAATTGATCAATGCCGTTGCCGCCATCGAGCAGATCGTCGTCTGACCCACCATTCAGGACGTCATCACCATCGCCGCCATAGAGAGTATCGGCGCCCGCATCACCGTTCAGCGCGTCGTTGTTCTGGCGCCCATAGAGTTGGTCGCCGCCCTCGCCGCCACTCAGCGTGTCATTGTTATTGCCGCCATCGAGGAGATCGTCATCTGCACCGCCATTGGCCACGTCATCGCCATCGCCGCCATAAAGCGCATCGCTTCCAGCGTCGCCGTTGAGCGTATCGCCTGCTGCTCGGCCGTAGAGCGTATCGGCGCCCTCTCCACCGTTCAGCGTGTCGATATCATTGCCGCCGTCGAGCACATCCGCGCCCGCATCGCCGTTGAGCACATCGTTGCCGTTGCCGCCGTTCAGCGTGTCGCCCGCGCCACCGCCATGGAGCGTGTCGGCGCCGGCGAGACCGGAGAGCACGTTCTCAACATCGTTGCCGGTCAACGTATTCGCCAAGATGTTGCCTGACCCGTTGATCGCAACGAACCCCGTCAGCGTCAGGTTCTCGACATACTGACCCAGCGCCCATGTGAGCGACGCATGTATCGTATCGTTTCCAGCACTCGCACTTTCGCCGACGACATCGCCGACATCATCAACGAAATACGTGTCATCGCCCGCACCGCCATACATCGTATCGGCGCCAATGCTGCCGTCGAGCAAGTCCGCACCGGCGCGGCCGAAGAGCTGATCCGTGCCAACGTCACCGTAGAGCGCATCATTGTCGTTGCCGCCATCCAGCACGTCGTTGTCGACGCCGCCCTCCAGCGTGTCAGCGCCATCGCCACCATACAGCCGGTCATTGCCGTGGAACGACCAAATCGAATCGTCGCCAGCGCCGCCATAAAGCGTGTTGACGCCAGTCGTGCCGTAAATCTGGTTGCCGAGGTCGTTGCCCCAGCCGTCGAGCGGACCGCTTCCTTCAAGATCGAGAGTTTCAACGTTCGCGGAGAGCGTATAGCTCACCCATGATTGAACGCCGTCAACGCCCTCGCCCGCCGCTTCGATGACAATGTCCCCGACGTTCCAAACAACGAACACGTCGTCACCAGCGCCGCCTGACATTGTGTCGATGCCGAGCGAGCCATTGATGGTGTCTTCACCATCGCCGCCATTCAACGTGTCGGCGCCTTCACCGCCGAACATATTGTCGTTGCCGCTGCCGCCGCTCAGAATGTCATTGCCTATCCAACCGTGCAGCATATCGTCGAACGCCGTGCCGACAACGCTAAACTGATCGACGAACACGCCGAGCGTCAGTTCATGCAAGCCATTGACGATTGGTCCCGCCGTAATCGCATTGATGTTCAGTCGTATCGGCCCTGCCGAGCTCGAAAAGTCTGCGACCAGCGAATCGAAGCCGTCACCACCCATGAACTGGTTGTGACCACTAAGCATCGTATCGATGTAGAGAACATCGTTGCCCGCGCCGCCGTAGAACGAGAACCCTTCGAACCCTTGCAGGAACGTGCCGTCAGCCAAGGTGACGCTTGAGAGTAATTCGGATGTGCGCAGCGTGAACGAGGCGTTGGATGTCAGACGATCGATGAAAGCGCGGTCATGGCCGGCGCCGCCATCCATGAAGTCAGCGCCTACACCTGTGCTGACGAGATCATCGTTGCCATCGCCGCCATACATCGTGTCGGCGCCCGCGCCGCCGTCGAGAATGTCATTGCCGACGCCGCCTTCGAGCAAGTCGATGCCGTTCTCGCCATAGAGTCCGTCATTGCCTTCGCCACCGCGCAACGTATCGGAGCCGGCGCCGGCCTGCATGTAGTCCCAGCCGTTGCCGCCTTCGAGCGTGTCGTTAAAGCTGCCAGTGGTGACGTTGTCGTCACCGGCGTTGCCATAGAAGAGAACCCGAAACTGGGTCGCCACGACGAAGTCATTGCCGCTGCCCGAATTGACCCAAACCACTTCCACGCCGTCCAGCGTGACACGGTCGTTGCCCGCACCGACGATTGAGTTCGCGAAATAGAGATCGGCCGACATTGAACCGAGTTCGAAGTTGGCGCGATCACTGCCACCGCCTCCGATGGCAAAGCCTTCGCCGACCACGCGATTGAAGTTGAATGTATCGTCAGCGGATCCGCCCGTTGCGATAAAGGTCTCGAAATTACGCAGTGTCGCGCCGTTGAATGTTGCGCCCGTCTCGGTGCCGTAAACCGCCATGTCGAACACGACAGACGCGACAGCCGCTGACGCGTCCAGCCTCACCCGATCGATATCGGCGCCGCCATCAGCGACGGCGCCTGCTCCGACGCCATCGAAATCATCCTTGCCGCTGCCGCCGATGAGAACATCGGTGCCCTGAGTCAAATAAAAGCGATCATTACCGTCGCCGCCGCTCAATACATCGTCATAAGCGCCGCCCGACAAGTTGTCGTCGCCTGATCCGCCAGTCAGAGTGAACGCTTCAAAGTTTGAGAGCGAAAGCTGCAGCGTCGTATTGAACGCAGTGATGTAGAAGCTATTGAGCGTCACTCCCTCTGTCGCGGACGAGAAATCGCCGATGAAGTGGTCGACGCCATCGCCGCCATTGAAGGCAATCTGACCGCTCAAGAGCCCGGCAATAGAAATTGAATCGTCGCCCGTTCCGGTACGAAGCCCCAACAGACGCTCAATGCTTGTCAGCGGAGCGGAGAGGCCCGTGAGTAAAAACGAGGAGGCGTCAATGGTGGCGTTTATCGCGCTCGTGGCGTTCGACGCATCGAGGTGCAGAGAGTCGGTCCCCGCGCCGCCATCGATCGCATCAAGCAACGAGCCAAAGATCGTGTCGTCACCGTCGTCGCCGTAAAGCTCATTCGCACCGTCGCCACCTCTGATGAGGTCATTTCCCGCGCCGCCGCGAACTATGTCATCGCCGGTATTGGCGATGAATGCATCGGAAAAGCCGCCAGAAAGCGTGTCGTTGCCGTCGCCGCCATCAATAACGTCGTCGCCACCCTGGCCGTAAACGCTGTCAGTGTTGGCGCCGCTCGAGAAATCATCGGCGCCCGATCCGCCGCTCAAAAAGTCGGCGCCGGAGCCTGTTGTGATGTCATAGCGCTCAACCGAAGAGAGCGTGTAGCCCATGAATCCGCCGGTCTGGAACTCGCCCGGCGCTTGCAGCAACACATCAGTGGACCAAGCTCCAAAGTCTGCGAAGACTGTGTCAACGCCGTTACCGCCGCCGAACCAGCTGCCGCTCGACGTGAAGCCGGTTACAATCAGCGTGTCATTGCCCGTGCCGCCGCCGAAAGAGATGCCTTCGATGTTGCGCACAATGGTGCCGTCGGCGAGCGTTTGCCCGGCGTCGGTGGCCATCTCATCGAGGTTGATCGTTAGGCCAAGAGAGTCGGAGCGATTGAAGGTGAGGTAGTCGACGCCGGCGCCGCCATTATAGCTATCGATGCCCGCATTGGCTGTGGACGCGTTGGAGAGCGTGTCGTTGCCGGCGCCGCCATCGAGCACGTCATTGCCCGCGCCACCATCCAGGTGGTCCATGCCGTCGCCGCCGCTCAGCGTGTCGCTGCCCGCAACACCGTAGAGCCGATCACTGCCCGTCGTCCCGACGATCGTGTCTGCGCCCAAATAGAGGCCGGCGACTGCAGTCAGATAGTCACCGCTCAATCCCGAGGTCAAAAACGTAAACACGCTCGCTGACACGCCGGTCGCGGAGAAGAGCGTCACGCCGTTTACCGAATATGTGATGCCGGTAATGGTCCCGCTGAACGGGACGTTTTGCTCGTAGCTGCCGAACCCCGTACCGGTGAATTGCCACAGTCCGCCGGTCGAGGCGTTGGAGGCCGACCAGCTGGTCGCGCTGTGCGTGGTCGATGCGACGGCGAAGAAGAAGTCGTCCCAATCAATCGGGTCCGTCGTATCAATCGGAACCTGATTAAAACTGACCGGCATCGGCTCCCCCCGATTGGGCGATTGCCGCCCCGTTAACGGCCAATATTGCGGACCAATGAGGTCACGTCCAGCGAAGCTCCGATGACGGCCCTGCCGCACCTCACCCATCCGCCACGGCGCCTTGTGCAGCCGCGCGCCACACCATAATCCAAGCTCATGTCAGTGATGGATGAACTCACCCGCGTGCTCGATCTCGAGCAGATCGAAGTGAACCTGTTTCGCGGCGTCTCCCCGTCCGAGGATCGCCAGCGAATTTTCGGCGGCCAGGTGGTGTCGCAGGCTTTGATGGCCGCGTACCGCACTGTGACCGATCCGATGTGCCACTCGCTGCAAAGCTATTTCATCCGCCCCGGCGACCCGCGCCAGCCCGTGCTCTACCAGGTCGAGCGCTCGCGCGACGGCAAGTCGTTCGCCACACGGCGCGTCATCGCCATCCAGAAGGGTGAGCAGATCTTCAACATGGCCTGCTCGTTCCAGACGCTCGAAGATGGCTACGACCACCAAAGCGAAATGCCCGACGTCGCCAAACCGGACATGCTGGCCGACGAAGTGCTGACGGTCACCGAAGAGCTGAAGGATTTGCCGGAAGCGCACCGAAACTGGATCCGCACACGGCCGATCGAGATGCGTCCGATCGATCGCCAGTCGCTGCTGAACCCGCAGCCAAAATCCTCGACCCAATATGTCTGGCTGCGCGCACGCGAGGACTTGGGCGACGATATCGCGCTCAACCAAGCGATGCTCGCTTACGCTTCAGATTATTCTCTGCTCGGCACTGCGATGCGTCCGCACGGCGCGTCGTGGATGTCGGGCGTGCAGACGGCGAGCCTCGATCACATCTTGTGGTTTCACCGGCCGACGAACTTTTCGCGCTGGCACCTTTATGTGCAAGACAGCCCGTCAGCGTCAGGCGCGCGCGGCTTCAATCGTGGCGCGATCTATCGCGAGGACGGAGTGCTGGTTGCGTCGGCGGCGCAAGAAGGCCTGATCCGTAAGCGCTGAGTGCATTTTTCTGCGCCGCGTACCGCACTGGTTCCTGACGTCGCAGATTGGCTAACTGAGTGTTAAGTGTAACGGCCGTAACGTGCGTGTCCGATGCGCAACAAATGGGTCGATAACACGAACTATTTCGGACCGGACCGCCGCCTGCGCTCCGGCCAGAAACGTTGGGGCGATCGCCGTCGTTTAGACGAATCCGCCGAGCCGCCAGCGCTGATGGCCATGCTTCGCCGATTGCGCGTGCAGATGATGAACATGCCAGGCCCCGACGATCGCCGTCGCGCCCACCAAATGATCAACGCCGCCGTCAAGGAAGCCGAGCGCCTGCACTATTACGCATGCGCCGACACACTCAAGCGCACCGACCATGAACTCCGCAACATCCGCGGCTCAAACACGTCCGCCCTCGATGCCATGATAAACGAAGCCATCGACCAAGCCGCGAGTGGCGCTTAGCTCTCACAGAACTCACTGGCGACCATCGATGCGATGTCCCGCCCGATTAAAGATCGCTGCGGTCGCACTGACTGAGCAGCGACTCGAACATGAACCGAACGGACGACAGGTACTCTTGTTTATCGGCCGTTGGATCTTTCCCGAGCCGGACGAGCCAGCCGTCAAGGAGAATGCTGACGAAGCTCACGCGCGACTCCAGGCTCGGGTCATCGGCGCGAACCCCACCGCGGATGAGCACGTCGCGCAGATGCGCGCGGAAGCCGGAATCAACGCGATGCATGACTGCGCCAACACGCGGATTGCGCGCCGCTTCGGCCAGAAACTCCAGCACCATGCTGACGTCCTGGCCGTTTTCCAGCTTATCGACGTGGTAGCGCGCAAGCGCCATGAGTTCGTCAACTGGGTCGCCACTACGGGCCCGAACTTCAGCTAAGCGCTCAGCCCAGTCTTCTAATCTCGAGACGCACAGCGCCTCAATCACCGCCTCCTTGTTCTCAAAGTAACGGTAGATCTGGCCGACACTAAGATCGGCTTCTCCGGCGATCGAGGCCATTGAGGCGGCGTGAAACCCTTCGCGGCTAAAGCATTGGTGCGCTGCTTCCAGAATCTGGCTGCGGCGCAGCTCCGCCCTACTGCGCTCGCTCTCAACCGTTTCGGCGCTCATCGCGATTCCCTGTCGTATTTTTTGTTTTGCCGCACCTTGACGTTACCGCCTTGCTCACTCATGTCCACTCACAATGGGAATGAACGTTCATTCTCACAAGTGTAGTGTTGTTTTTATTCGGCTTTTCTTAAGCCGCGTTAATCTTGCGGGACGGGGACCATGGCTAATGTAGGCATCCGCTGGGCGCTGGCGAGTTTGGCCGCGCTACTCACAGCGTGCGGCGCTGGCGCCGATCAAGGTCCGCCGCCGACACCAGAAGTGGGAATCGTTGAGATCCAACCACAGCCTTACGAGCTAACAATCCAGCTTTCCGGCCGGGTGACCGCTTTCGAGACCTCAGAGGTCCGACCGCAGGTCGGCGGCATCGTCCGTGCACGACGCTTTACTGAAGGCTCGACAGTGAGCGCCGGACAGGTGCTCTACGAGATCGACGTCGGCCCGGCTCGCTCGGACGCCGCCGCCGCCAACGCCGCCGCCGCGTCCGCACAAGCCCGCTACGAGCGCTATCAGCAACTGATCGACATCAATGCAGTAAGCCGCCAAGAGCTCGACGACGCGCGCGCCGCCGCTGACCAAGCCAACGCCGCCGCACAATCCGCGCGGATCAATCTGGGCTATACCAGCGTGCGCGCCCCGATCAGCGGCATCATCGGAACGTCGAGCGTCACCGCCGGTGCGCTAGCGACGCCGTCGCAAGTGCAACCGTTCGCGGTGATCCAGCAGATCGATCGCGTGTACGTCGACATGACGCAATCGAGCGCCGATCTGATGCGCCTGCGCGCTTCGCTCGAAGCGCAAGGCGTGAATACAGATAACGTGACAGTGCGGCTTCTGCTGCCCAACGGGGAAGAATACCCGCACACTGGCACACTGCAATTTTCAGGCGTGAGCGTGAACCCGTCCACCGGCTCGGTGACGCTACGCGCGCTGTTTCCTAATCCAGACCAAACCTTGCTTCCCGGCATGTTCGTTGACGCGCGCGTGCTGCAAGGCACGGCCGAGAACGCGATCCTTGCGCCGCAACAAGCCGTGTCGCGCAATGCGCGCGGCGAAGCGGTGGTGATGGTGCTGAACGGGGATAATCAGGTGGAAGAGCGCGTGCTGGAAACGGCACAAACCGACGGCAGACAATGGGTCGTGACATCGGGCTTAAGCGCTGGCGACCGGGTCATTGTTGAAGGCGGCCAGCGTGTGCGCCCAGGCGCCGAGGCGCGCGGTGCGTTGGTGAGCATACAAGCGGGACCGGCGGAGCAAGACATCCGCGGCCGTCAACAACAAGGCGGCTGAGACCATGGCTCGTTTTTTCATTGATCGGCCCATCTTCGCATGGGTGATCGCGATCGTTATCGCGCTCGCGGGCGCCATCTCCGTATTCACGCTGCCGATCGCGCAATATCCGCAGATCGCACCGGCAAGCGTGACGATCAGCGCGAGCTTCCCGGGCGCGTCGGCGCAAACGGTCGAAGACACCGTCACGCAGGTGATCGAACAGCAAATGCAAGGCCTCGACGGCCTGCGCTACATGAACTCGACCAGCGATGGATCGGGTTCAGCGACGGTGACGTTGACATTCGAGCAAGGTGTCGATCCTGACATCGCGCAGGTGCAGGTGCAGAACAAGTTGCAGAGCGCGCTCGCGCTGTTGCCGCAACCGGTGCAGCAGCAAGGCGTGCGCGTCACCAAGACCGCAAACTCATTCCTGCTGATCGTCGGGCTCGTCGCTAGCGACGACAGTTTGACCGCCACCGATCTTTCAGATTTCGCAGCCTCGACTCTGCAAGATCAGCTGAGCCGCGTCGAAGGCGTCGGCGAGGTGCAATTGTTTGGCGCGCCTTACGCGATGCGCATCTGGCTCGATCCAAACCGCTTGCAAACGTTCTCGCTAACGCCAGCCGACGTCACCGCCGCGATCCGCGCGCAGAATGCGGAAGTGTCCGCCGGCCAGATCGGCGCGCAGCCTTATGTTAACGGTCAGCAATTGAACGCGACGGTGTCGGCGAATTCGCTGCTCCGCAACGTCGACCAATTCAACGCCATACTGCTGCGCACCCTGCCGGACGGCAGCGCCGTGCGTCTGCAGGACGTCGCGCGTGTTGAACTCGGCGCCGAGAGCTATGCAACCAACGCGCGCTTTAACGGCCAGCCTGCGTCCGGCATCGCCATTCGCCTCGCTTCGGGCGCCAACGCTGTGCAGACCGCAGAGCGCGTGCGCGAGCGTATGGATGAACTTGCGCCGAACATTCCCGCCGGCGTCGAAGTCATTTTCCCTTACGACACCACACCCTTCGTCGAGAAATCGATCGAGGAAGTCGTGAAGACGTTGCTCGAAGCCATCGTACTCGTCTTCTTAGTTATGTTCCTCTTCTTGCAGAGCTGGCGCGCCACAATCATTCCAACGATTACCGTGCCAATCGTTTTGCTCGGCACGTTCGGCGTGCTCGCGGTGTTTGGCTTCTCGATCAACACGCTGACCATGTTCGCCATGGTGCTCGCGATCGGTCTGTTGGTGGATGACGCGATCGTCGTTGTCGAAAACGTCGAGCGCGTGATGCGCGAACAGGGACTGAACGCCAAGGAAGCCACCAAGCAGTCGATGGACCAGATCACGCCAGCGCTGATCGGGATCGCACTCGTGCTCTCGGCTGTGTTTATCCCGATGGCGTTCTTCCCAGGGTCGACGGGCGTCATCTATCGACAATTCTCGATCACGATCGTGTCGGCGATGGCGATCTCGGTTCTCATGGCGCTAACATTGATTCCGGCGCTGACATCGACATTGCTGCGTCACGAGCCGCCACGACGCGAGGGCTCGCGCATTGGCGGTGTATTCAACCGCTTCAATCGCGGTCTCGACTGGGTTTCGCGCAATTATCAAGGCATTCTCGGGCGCACGCTCGCGCCGAAATCCGCGTCACGCGTGCTTGGTGTTTATGCGGTAATTCTGCTCGCGCTCGGACTCTTGTTCACGCGGTTGCCGACCTCGTTCTTCCCTGAAGAGGACCAGGGCTTCTTCATTACTGTCGTGAGCTTGCCTGCGGGTGCATCCGCCGACCGGACTGCGACCGTAGTGCGCGAGATCGAAGCGTACTTTGCGGAGAACGAAGCCGGCACCGTCGCCTCCTCGTTCTCGGTCGTCGGCTTCGGATTTGCGGGCGTCGGCCAGAACCAAGCTATTCTGTTTAGCCAGTTGCACCCTTGGTCAGAGCGTCCGCACGCACGTCAGCGCGCCGGCGCCGTTGTCGGCCGCGCGTTCGGCGCGTTTAGCCAAATCCGCGACGCCATGGTGTTTCCAGTGCTGCCGCCTGCCGTCACCGAACTTGGCATTTCCGGCGGCTTCGACATGCAGCTGGTGAACATTGGCGGCATGGAGCGCGAACAATTTCTGGCCGCCCGCAATCAATTGCTTGGCCTAGCGGGGCAAAACCCAAGCCTCAGCCAAGTCCGCCCGAATGGCATGGAGGATACGCCGCAACTCGATCTCGACATCGATCAGCGCGCCGCCACCGCGCTTGGCGTCTCCGTCGCCGACATCAACGCTACGCTGGCCGGCGCCTGGGGCGGCCAATATGTGAATGACTTCATCGATCGCGGCCGTATCAAGCGTGTTTACATGCAAGGCGACGCGCAGTTCCGCATGACGCCAGACGATCTCTCCGCTTGGCACGTGCGCAGCGCGACCGGTGAGATGGCGCCGCTGACGGCCTTCACGCAACCGCGCTGGATCCTCGGCTCGCCGCGCCTCGAACGCTTCAACGGCTCGCCATCGTTCAACATTCAAGGCGGCGGCGCACCGGGCGTAAGCTCCGGCGCAGCCATCACGGAGATGGAGACCTTGGTTGACCAATTGCCGCCCGGCGTAAGCGCCGAATGGACCGGAACGTCATACGAAGAACGCCAGTCCGGTTCGCAAGCACCGCTGCTCTATGCGCTCTCGCTGCTGATCGTGTTCTTGTGCTTAGCGGCGCTCTACGAAAGCTGGACGATCCCGCTGGCAGTGCTTCTCGTTATACCCGTCGGCCTGCTCGGCGCGGTGTTGGCGGCTAACCTGCGCGGCTTGTCGAACGACATCTATTTCCAAGTCGGGCTGCTAGCGACAATGGGCCTTGCCGCAAAAAACGCGATCCTGATCGTCGAGTTCGCGCGCTCACTGGCTGAACAAGGACGCGACTGGGCAGAGGCCGCCATGGAGGCCGCGAAAATCCGTATGCGCCCAATCCTCATGACATCGTTCGCGTTTACGTTCGGCGTGTTGCCGATGGCGATCGCTTCCGGTGCAGGTTCAGGCGCGCAAAACGCGATCGGCATCGGCGTCATCGGCGGCATGATGGCGGCGACGTTCCTGGTGCCGGTCCTCACACCCTTCTTCTTTGTTGGAATCAACACGCTGTTCACACGCTTCCGCCGCAAGCCCGAAGCGCATGCGCCGCACGCCGAGGTCTCGCATCCATGATAAAGCGCGCTCTTCCTCTAGCATTCGCGCTGGCGCTCGGCGGTTGCGCCACGCTTGCGCCGACTTACGAACGCCCGGCTCTGCCGACGCCGAATGCGTGGCCGCAAGGCGCCGCCTATACAGGCGATGCCTCCGCCACAAACGCCGCGTTGCCCGATTGGCAAGCGTTCTACGCTGACGACAATCTGCGCCAGCTGATCGCGATTGCGCTGGAGAACAACCGCGATCTGCGCATCGCCGCGCTGAACATCGAGCGCGCGCGCTCAATGTTCAGGGTTCAACGCGCGCAGAGCGTGCCGAGCATAAACGCTGGCGCCTCGGCGCAAAGTGGCGAGACGCCGGTGGCTGTGGGCGGCACAGGTGAGACCGCGCGTCTCTTCACCGCTGAAGCCAGCATCACCGCTTTCGAGCTTGACCTCTTCGGCCGCGTTCGCAGCTTAAACAACGCCGCTTTGGAGCGGTACTTAGCTACCGAGGCGGGTCGCGATTCCGTTCAGATCAGCTTGATCGCCGAGGTCGCGACGGCCTACATCGCCTATGCGGGCGATCTTGAGCTGCTGCGCCTCGCACAGGCGACGCTCGCCTCTCAACAGCAATCGCTGGATCTCACGAATCGCCGCTTCGAGGCCGGCGCCGCGTCACAACTCGATGTTTATCGCGCACAAACCACGGTGGAGACAGCGCGCGCAGATGTTGCGCGTTTCACGTCGCTGACTGCGCAAGATGAAAATGCCTTGGCGCTACTGCTTGGCGCGCCGGTGCCAGGCGCGCTTCGCCCAGCCGACATCGCCGCAATCAGCTTCGGTGCGGCGCAGTTGCCGGTCAGCCTGCCATCAGAGGTCTTGCTCGCTCGCCCCGACATCGTCGCAGCGGAGAATGAACTTCGCGCGTCCAACGCCAATATCGGCGCAGCGCGCGCGGCGTTCTTTCCAAGCATTTCACTTTCGGGCGCCGCCGGACAGATCGATCCAAGCTTTGAAAGTCTGTTCTCGGGCGCCGGCGCGAGCTGGAGCTTTGCGCCGCGCATCACCATTCCGATCTTTGCCGGCGGCGCCAACATCGCCCGCCTCGACGCCGCCCGCACCGATCGCGACATCGCGGTGGCGCAATACGAAAGGTCGATTCAAATTGCCTTCCGGGAGGTGGCGGATGCGCTGGCCGAGCGCGGCACGATTGGCGAACAAGTTGCGGCGCGGGAAGCGCTGACGCAAGCGACGTCCAATGCCTACGCGATCTCTGAGGCGCGCTATCGCGAAGGCATCGACTCATACCTCGGTCTGCTAGACGCGCAGCGACAACTCTACGCGGCGCAGCAGAACCTCGTAGCAGCACGCGTAGCGCGCGCCGCAAACTTCGCCGCACTATACAGCACGCTAGGCGGCGGCGCCTGACCGTCGAAAAATTGGAGCGGGCGATGAGATTCGAACTCACGACCCCAACCTTGGCAAGGTTGTGCTCTACCCCTGAGCTACGCCCGCATCCTGGGTGGCAAGGCATCGAAACGCCCGCCTGAGGGGCGGTCATATCGCAGAGCGGCGGGGCGGAAGCAAGGGGGCACGCGGCCTTTGGCGGCTTAAACCTCACCCCACAGCCGCAGAAGATTATGATAAACGCCGGTCAGCTGGATCACCGAGGCGTGGGTCGGGTTCTCCGCGCCCAAACGTTGGATGGCGACGTCCATATCAAACAGCATGGCGCGCTGCGCGTTGTCGCGGATCATGCTCTGCAGCCAGAAGAACGAACTCAGCCGCTCACCACGCGTGACCGGCGTGACGCGGTGAACGCTGGTCGATGGATAGAGGATCAGATGACCGGCTGGCAGTTTCACGCTGCGCGGGCCGTACACATCTTCGATGAGCAGCTCGCCGCCAACGTAATCGGCAGGGTCGCTGAAGAAAAGCGTGCAGGATAGATCGGTGCGCATGCGCTGGCCGTTCGGCAAAAAGCGCATTGCGCCGTCGACATGATTGCCGAAGGCTTCGCCAACGCCGTAACGATTGAACGTCGGCGGCAACACATGAAGCGGCAGCGCCGCAGACATGAAAAGTGCGCTCTGGCCGAGCGCACGCAAAATGCTCTCACCAAGCTCGCGGCCAGCAGCGCTCTCCTGCGGCAGTTGGCGATTGCGTTTCACATGCGCGCCTTGGTGACCGGCCGTGGCGCGGCCATCCTCCCACTCAGCTGCTTGCAGCAAAGCGCGCCCGTGCACGACTTGCTCGGGCGTCAGGACATCAGGGATTGCAATGAGCATGGAGAGAGTCTGCGCACGGAATCCAGCACAGGCAAGCGTGCGGACCGCGCCTGGAGAGCGCGGCCCGCTTTTGCACTAGAACCGGTAGTCGAGGCTCAAGAGGAACGCCCGCGATGAACCGAGATTGACGCGCTGCCCCGGCCAGTTGGTCGAGACCGCGTAGAACTCGTCGGTGATGTTATCGATGTTCAGCCGCAGCGTGGCGTTGTCGGTCAGATCGTACGCCACCATCGCGTTCGCGACCCAGTATTCGGGCAAAACGTTCGCATCATTGTTCGGAATGATGCGCTCTGCGTCGTCTGGGCGGCCGACATAGGATTCGCCCACATAGCGGACACCGCCGCCAACCGTCAGGCCAAACGGAAACTCGTATGTGGTCCAAAGGTTTGCGGTGAACTCCGGCGTGAAGGCGAGCGCATCGCCGTCAGTGCCATGCAACGCGGCGCTACAGGCGGCGATCCCAGCATTGGAATTGGCCAGACCATAATCGCCCGGCTGAGCGCGGCAGCGATAGAGATCGAGTTCAGCGCTCTGGCTGCGCTCGCTTTCCATAATGAGCGCGCCCGCGAAGATCGACCATTGCGGCGTGATCTCACCGGAGAGACCGAGTTCGAGGCCCTCGACGATCTGTTCGCCGTAGCCTTGCAAGGAGATCGGATCGGCGGTCGTCAGGCCGGTGCGGCCGGTGATGGCCACGTTCTCGCGCACGGTGCGGAAGAGTGCTGCAGTGGCGATGAGGTTGTCATCGAACAACTCCCACTTGGCGCCGAGTTCGTAATTGACCGCATATTGCAGATCGGTGTCGTCGCTGTTTAGGCCAGAGCTGAAGCCCGGAAAGGCGTTATCGCCACCGCGCGAAATATCGCTGTTGGACAAGAACGATGCGGCTGGCTGCGGGGCTACGCCGATCGCGCCGTAGAGGCTGCTATTGTCGGTCGGGTGATAGACCAGACCTAAGCGGCCCGCGACGGTGTTGCGGTCGATGGTTAGGCCGTTTGCGCCGGTGCCGACGCCGCCCGTCGTAGCGCTGTCGATTTCAACGCTGTAGCTCTCGACGCGCACGCCGCCAGTCAGCTCCCAACGCGGAGAGAACTCTATCGTGTCGTAGAAATACGCAGCGAGCGTATCGACGCGAACTTCGCTGAGTTCAGTTGGCGCCAGTGCGAAGGCGCCGGCGCGATCGGGGTTGGGATTATCGATTGGTTGCGCTGAACCGCCAGGATTGGTTTGCGTCGCGAACGCGCGGGCGCTTGCCTCTTCGTTTGAAAACTCGACGCCGAACGCAGCGTTATGGCTGAAGCCGCCGAAATCGAACTCGGCGCTGAAATTGTTCAGCCACGAGAAGGATTCGTTTTCGCGCGCATAGGCTTGGCGCTGCGTAGTGACGAGATCGGTGGCCGGCGCATAGCCACTGACGAGCGTATAGGCGGCGAAGCGATCGGTGTTGGAGGTGCGGATCTGGCTGGAAAAACCAAAAGTGCTGGAGAAGTCATGTTCGTAGCGGAAAATACCGGAAAACGCGGTGACATCGTCGAAATCGCTGCGCAATCCGTAATAAACGTCACGCAGCGACTCACGATCAGCGCCGGAGATCAGCGTTGGATCGTAGTTCGCCATGCCTTCGATCAACGCGGCCGGCACACCCCATTCGGGGACATCATTCTGCTCGACATATTGCAGCGCTACAACGAAGCGTGTGTCTGTGTTCAGACCGAACGCAATCGACGGCGCGATGCCAAGCGTGTTGCGCTCCGCGACGGCGCGACCTGGGACGCCACCCTCTTCGTAAAGAACGTTGAGCCGCGCTGCGACGTTTTCGGACAGTGGCTGATTGAGGTCGATCGTGGTGCGCCAGCGGCTGTCGGCGTCGGTATCGTCAAAGCCATAGCTCGCGCTGACGGCATAGCGCGCATCGTCTTCCGGCGTCTTGGTGATGATATTGACATAGCCGCCAGCGCTGCCGCGACCGTTGTCGCCAGCCGGGCCTTTGACAACTTCGACTTGATCGATGTTGAAAGCGTCGCGGTTATAAGCGCCTGAATCGCGGGCGCCGTCGACGAAGATGTTCGCCGACGTATCGAAGCCGCGCATGCTGAAATTGCTGAGGCCAGTGGCGAAACCGTTTTCGCCGGCGTTGAACGTGATGCCAGGCGTGTTGTTCAACACGTCCGTGAGCGTTCGCGCGCCCTGCTCTGCGAAAAGCTCCGACGGGATCACCGTGACGGTCAGCGGCAGGTCAACGAGGGGAGCGGTGGCCTTTGGCGATTCCACGTCATCGCCGCGCTCGCCGACAACGGTCACACGCTCATCGTCCTGATCCTGAGCGTACGCCGCAGGCGCGCCGAAAGCGGCGGCCACAGCGGCGGAAGTAAGCAGCAAACCAAAAAGGCGGCCGGCGCCGCCATTTTCCACGTCACGCACGATGATTTCCCCTCACCTCAAACTTGAGGCGAAGTGATAGCGCTTCTGAGAGTCACTCGCAACATGTTGTCAGGCGCAAAGCTTGTGGTGCGACAAACCGCCAGAAACCCTCGTCGCGCGCGAAAACTGCCTACTCGCCCTTCTCCGCCTTGCGCGGAACTTTCAGACGGCGGCGATTGATGTGGCCGTCGGGCGCAACATGGCCTTCCGGCGTGCGGCCACGGAAATAGTCGCGCTGCCAGCCGTTCTTGACCGCTTCGGCGTCGTTATCTTGTAGACGCGTGAGAAAGTTCGAACGGCTTGCACCCCAGGCGTCGTACTGACGCTTGAGTTCAGGATCGTCTGCGATGGATTTGATGATTGGATCGATGTCGTCCATCGCTTCGTGCGGGATCGGATAGATGAAGCAGAACGGCTCGCCCTTTTTGAACGAGATCATGCCCGGACGCGTGAAGCGCCAGTTCATCGTGAAGGGAAACGGCAGCCAATAGGTTTCGACCACGCCAGCGAGCGGCTGAATGCCATCCTTGATGTGATTGGGCGGACCACCCGTCCACAAATCCCAGCCTGGTTCTGTGCGAAAGAGCCAGCCCGTGTGAAACGTGAGCACGCCGCCAGAGAAGTGCGACACCGCCCAGCGATCGAGCAGCGAGCGCGGCGTGCCGTCATCGGGATCGAGACGGATGTCCTCCATACGCGGCCCGCCGTTCCAGGTGGCGGTGAATGAGACCGGCGACAGCAACGCCCAGCCGGTCGTGTTGGCGACCACCAGAGGCAAGCAGCGATACGGATGGCGATCCGCGAAACGATCCATCCAATCGCGGTCGGGCGACCCCGGCACCATCGGCGCGGGTTCCGGATCGACTTGATAACAGGTGAGTTTCATGACGAGGTCTCGTATCTCATCGAGCGATAGAGGCAAAGGGCGCCCGCTCCTCCTCGATGGAGGAGCTGTCAGCGCGCAGCGCTGACTGAGGAGGTGAGGCCCACCACATTAAAAGGCGAGCCACCCGAGGCCTCGACTTCAAGGGCGGCGCGAACACCTCCTCCGGCCGCGTGCCGCGGCCACCTCCTCCATCGAGGAGGAGGTATGCTATCAGCGCTGGTATGCCCGCGACGCCAGCCGATCTCTTCGCCCGCTTCGATGCGCTGGGCATCGCTTATGTGACGCATCGGCATCGGCCGGTTTTCACTGTGGAAGAAGGCACGGACCTTAAAGCCGCGCTGCCCGGCGGACATTCGAAGAACCTCTTCCTAAAAGACAAGAAGCGCGGCGAGCTGTTTCTGCTGTGTGCACTCGGCGACGCAAAGATCGATCTGAATGCGGTGTCAAAGCTGTTGGGCGTTGGGCGCTTTAGCTTCGGCAATGCTGAATTGCTCATGCAGCACCTCGGCGTGACGCCAGGATCGGTGACGCTGTTTGCGCTGATCAACGATCAGGAGCGCCACGTTACGTTGATCCTCGACGAAGGCTTTTTCGCCCACGACCCGGTCAACTTTCATCCGCTCAGCAACGACGCCACCACGGCCATCAGCCCGGCGGACATGCTCAAGTTCATCCGCTGCCTCGGCCGCGAGCCGATCCGGCTTGCATTTGACGCCGACGGCCAGCCATCAAGAATTGAACCAGAAGCCGCTCCAGCCCATGTTCAGGGCTGAACGCAAGGACCTAATCATGAGCTTCATCGACGGCGCAGCGCCGCCAGAAACCGACATCGTCAAAGACGGCACCGACCAAGGCTTTGTGGCCGATGTCATAGAAGCCTCACGGCACGCGCCGGTAATCGTGGATTTCTGGGCGCCATGGTGTGGGCCATGTCGCACGTTGGGGCCGCCGCTTGAGAAGGCCGTGCTCGCCGCAGGCGGCGCGGTTCGGTTGGTGAAGATCAATATCGATGAGAACCCAGGCGTGGCTGGCCAACTCGGTGTGCGTTCGATCCCGGCTGTGTATGCGTTCGATCAGGGACGCCCGATCGATGGCTTCATGGGCGCGATCCCTGAGAGCCAGATCAAGCTTTTCGTCGAGCGTCTCGCTGGCGCTGACATGAGCGCCGAGATCGAGCCAATCCTGGCGCAGGCCGCAGACTCGGTGAAGCTCGGCGACATTGGCGGCGCGGCCCAAGCTTACATGGCGGTGCTGCAACTCGACCCGGAGAACGTCAAAGCCATCGCAGGCATGGCGCGTATTGCGCTGAACGCAGGCGACGCCGAAGAAGCGCGCCAAATCTTGGCGCATGTGCCGCCCGAGAAAGCCAACGATCCAGAGATTCAAAGCGTCCACGCGGCGCTCGAGCTTGCTGCAAAAGCTGGTGATGCTGGCGATAGCGACGAGATCGGCGCCAAGGTGCGCGCCAATCCAAACGATCTCGACGCACGCTTCGAGCTTGCTGAAGCGCTTTCCGCGCGCGGCGATCTTGATGGCGCGAGCGATCAGCTGCTCGCCATCATCGAGGCCAACCGCGAATGGAATGACGGCGCAGCGCGCGCGCAATTGTTGAAAGTGTTCGAAGCGGCAGGGCCAATGTCAGAAACCACCAAGCAAGGGCGCCGCAAATTATCGGCGATTTTGTTCTCATGAGCGCTTTCGGCTATCGCAAACCGTCCGACCTGCCGCAGTCCATCCCGCTCTTCCCACTGGAAGGCGCAATCCTGCTGCCGCGTGGTGTGTTGGCGCTCAACGTTTTTGAGCCGCGTTATCTCAACATGGTCGACGACGCGCTCGGCGCCGAGCGCTTGATCGGCATGATCCAGCCAGCGGCGGATGAGGCGGGCAATCCCGATCTCGCCGATGTCGGCACAGTCGGCCGCATCACTTCGTTTTCGGAAACCGAGGATGGGCGCTATCTCATTACGCTGACGGGCGTGGCGCGTTTTGATCTGGTGCGCGAACTGGAACCAGACACGCCGTATCGCCAAGCCTTGGTCGATTATGAGCCATTCACCGGTGATTTCACACCAGCGATGACGCACGCGATTGATCGCGTTTCCCTCATTACCAAGCTCAAGACGTATGCAAGCTTGCACGGTTTTGGCGTAGATTGGGATTCGGTCGAGCAGGCGCCGACGGAGACGATCATCAACGTCGCAGCACAAATCTGCCCGTTCGATCCCGCCGCCAAGCAAGCGTTGTTAGAGAGTGTGACGCTGGAAGAGCGCAACCAGACTTTGATCGCGCTGTTGGATTGGGACGCCGCCGCCGATCAAGGTCGGCCTGGGACCATTCAATGAGCGACGTTGATCCGAAGCTCTTGGAGGTTCTCGTCTGCCCGCAAACGCGCACGCCGCTGCGCTATGACAAAATGAAGCAAGAGCTGATCAGCGATAGCGCGCGCCTCGCCTATCCCGTCCGCGACGGCGTGCCGATCATGCTGATCGACGAAGCGCGCGAACTGGGTGCGGACGAATGAGCCTCTCCCTCTTTATCCCTCCCCTTAGAGGGGAGGGTGTCAACTTGCGCGAAGCGAAAGTTGACGGGCGGGGTGTTGGCGCAGAGCATTCAAGCATGAGCGCCGCCGCCCCACCCGCCTTCGCGGGCCGAAGCCCTCAGGACAATCGGTGTGACGTTCGCTTCGGCGGGCGAAGGCCCGTCGCTTCGCGACACCTTCCCCGCACGGGGAGGGAAAAATGACCGCGCCTTGGCCCACAGACCTCGACTTCGATAGCAGCGCCAATGCGCTACATATCAGCTTTGATGACGGCGCGGCGTTCGATATCCCTTACGAACTCCTGCGCGTCGAAAGCCCGAGCGCTGAGAACAAAGGCCATGGCGGCGACGCGCCGCCGCCGGTGAAGGGCAAAGCCAATGTCGGCGTCAAACGCGCCGAACCCGTCGGCCGCTACGCCGTCCGCATCATCTTCGACGATGGCCACGACACCGGCCTCTATTCCTGGGACCTGCTCTACGACCTCGGCGCCCACAAAGAAGAGAAGCTCCGCGTTTATCGTGAAACGTTGAGGCTGCGCGGGCTGCGGGACGAGGCTTAGCGCACGGGTTTCTCCCACTCGAACACCGCTTCAATCTTGCTCTCGAACGCATGCGCGATCGCAAACGCCAGGGAGAGCGACGGTTCGAAATGTCCGTTCTCGATCGAGTTGATGGAGTTGCGCGAAACGCTCACGCGCTCGGCGAGCTCGGCCTGACTCCATTTGCGCTCGGCGCGGAGCACGCGGATCTTATTCTTCATGATGGATCGCGCGCGGGGCGCGACTTCCAAGTGGTCCAGACAATGCTGAGCACGACGGTGCACAAGCCCTGCGCAAGCACGACGCCGCCAAAACCAAACGTGAAGGCGAGAATGACGAGCTGCTGATCCGGATCGGCCACGTCAGCCACGTCAGCCACGTCAGCCACGTCAGCGACGGTGGCGACCATCCAGTCGCGGAACGGCGGCACCGCGATCAGCAGAGCCACAATGCCTGCGCCGGCGGCCCAGCCCCATTGGCTGGAAAAGCGCGCATTGCTGCGCTGCCACTCGTCGAGCTGCCGGTCGGAGAGAATGGAGTTCGCGAAGGCGGACGCGACCGTCACGGCGGCGGCGATGCCGGAATAGAGAAAGACGAAATCGTCCGGCTGCTCTTTCAGCCACGGAATAGCGATCAGCACCGAGAGCGGCGCGAGGATCATGACCGCCAGAAGCGCCATCTGAAGTGGTGCGCCGGATTTACGAGGCGAAGGCATGGGCTTGTCTCCAATGTGACCATGCATGTTTGGCTAAATACCAATTATGCTTGTCTTATTGCCAAGTTAACTTGGCACAACTGGCCATGCTCGTCAACGTCAAACGCTGTCGTGACCATCGTCACAGCGTCACGGCTAACCCTTCGCTACCTTCAATTCATCGGAGCGACGCCGCTTCGAGCACTTGAGGAGCAAAGCCAATGTCCAAGTTTTACGCCCTGATCGCCGCCTGCGCCGTGTTCGCACCGATGGCCTTC